>Ga0105046_10000248_pt1 | contig 69976 bp, 66 predicted proteins | sample MAT03_FD_78385 | JGI IMG/M metagenome (GOLD analysis project Ga0105046, IMG submission 78385) | Freshwater microbial communities from Lake Fryxell liftoff mats and glacier meltwater in Antarctica - MAT-03 (megahit assembly) | ecosystem: Environmental > Aquatic > Freshwater > Ice > Liftoff...
GCAACCGCACGGGCCTGCGCCGCACCCTGCGCAAGCACGCGATCGATCGCCGCGGGATCCGCGGCAAGCGCGCTGGCCTTTTCTCTTATGGGTCGCAGATCGGCCTGCACGCCCTCAAGCAGGGTCTTCTTGCAATCGATGCAGCCAATGCCCGCGGTCTTGCAACCCGTCGTGATGCTGGCCTGTACCGCATCGCTCGAGAAAAACTTGTGCAGCGTAAAGACGTTGCACTTTTCCGGATCGCCGGGATCCGTGCGGCGCTGGCGGGCCGGATCGGTCGCGGCGGTGCGCAGCTTGTTCCAGACGACATCGTCCGCTTCCCGCAGCGAAATCGTATTACCCAGGCTTTTTGACATCTTGGCCTGGCCATCCAGACCCAGGATCTTGGGCGTCGACGACAACAGCGCCTGCGGCTCGACAAACGTATTACCAAAGCGGGCATTCCATTTGCGGACGATTTCCCGCGCAAGCTCGAGGTGCTGTTTTTGATCTTCTCCGACTGGCACACGGGTCGCGCCGTAAAGTAGGATGTCCGCCGCCTGCAACACCGGGTAGGTGAAAAGACCCGCGTTGATGTTGTCGACCTGGCGTTCGGACTTGTCCTTGAACTGGGTCATGCGGCCGAGTTCACCAAACGGTGTGACGGCCGACAGCGCCCAGGCGAGTTCCGTGTGCTCGGGAACATCGGACTGCACAAAAAGCGTGCAACGCTCGGGATCCAAACCACAGGCCAGCAGATCGGCCGCCATGGCACGCACGCGGCCGCGCATGTCCCTGGGTTCGTACGACTGGGTGATGGCGTGGTAGTCGACAATGCAGAAAAAACACCGGTGCTGGCTTTGCATCGCGACCCAGGAGCGGACGGCGCCCAGGTAGTTGCCAAGGTGCAGCTCACCCGAGGGCTGGATTCCGGAGAAAATGATGTCTTGGGCGGGCATTTTTGCTGTTTGCGTCGGGCGGGCGACTCTACTTTGCCCGGCCGATGTCTTCGAGGGGAGTTCGTTGTAGTCTTTCTGAATCTTTCCCGCCACCCGGACGTCCTACTACTGAGGAGAAACGCCATGCACCCAAATCATCCCATCCGTTCCGCCAAGTCCACCTGGTTCATGGGAATGATCGCAGCTTCGCTTCTGGGCGGCTGTGTGGCGCGTTCTCGACCGGTTCAGTACTCGGCCACGATTCAGACCACGAATGATCCTTACGGCCAAGTCTACGTGAATAACCCGCCACCCCCGATGATGCAGGAAGTTATCACAACAGCGCCGGGCCAGGGCTACATCTGGATTTCCGGCTACTGGGACTGGACCGGTTACGACTGGTACTGGACCAGCGGGAGTTGGGTGTCTAACTACCCTAACGCGATCTATGTGCGCCCCGCGTATGTGATGGTTCAAGGCCGGTGGGTCTATCATCGCGGCCACTTCCGCGGCCACGACGGGCGCCGCGACTACGTTTACGGTCGACCCGCACCGGCCCAGCGCACGGTGTACGGTCAGCCCACCGGGCCGGCCCCCGCGACGGGATGGCGGGGCAATCCCGGCCCAGCACCCCAACAGGGATACGTCGGTACCCCCTCGCGCCCGCAACCACAGCAGGGCGTCCAGAACCGGGGTGGGTTTTATAGCGGGGTGATGGGAAATACCAACCCACCCCAGGCAACGGGAAACCCGAGCCCGGGCCCGCAAGCTCCAACGCCGACCCCGCAAGGTGGTTTCTTCCGAGGCGCGACCTCCAATCCGCAGCCACAACCTGCCCAGCCTATGGTCGCGCAACCTGCACCCGCAGCGCCACCGGCGCCCGCCCGCACCCAAAATGGCGGCTTCTTCCGGGGCTTCGGCCAGAACCCACAAGCGGCACAGCCGCAAGCGCAGCCGCAGCCACAAGCGGCACAACCGCAACCGCAAGCGCAGCCGCAGCCTCAACCGATGCCCACCCACCGCGGCTTCGCGATGCCGGGCCAACCGTCCGCTCAACCGATGCCTTCGTCGCCGTCTCGCCAGATGGGATCGCCTCGTCCGATGCCTTCCTCTGCGCCGCGACAGATGCCAGCACCGTCAGGCAGTGGTGTCACGCGCTCACGCGGCTCCAGCTCTGCCGTATTCGGCGGGCGTTCGAGCTCACCGCAACCCGCGCCGGTAGCCCCCGCACCCTCGGGCGTACGGCGGCAACGCCGTTGATTGCACACCCGCCTAAAACCGACCCACCGCATGCAAGCCTGCGCCGTCTCTATCGAAAGACGGCGACAGCACAAAGAGTTCGCTTTGCCCGACGCGATACTCGGGCGTGAGCAACAACATCACCCCCGTGGCGATCATCATGCCGCCGGCAAAAACGCCCACGTTGGCCAAAAACTTGAGGTTGCTAGAGTCCCCCTCAAGTCGATCCTTCGTGAAGGGATCCATCGCCACAGCAGCCTTTTTGCGCTTGTCTTCTGCCAGACCGTCCACATAAAGGCCTCCAACCACGCCAAGCGTACCCGTCCCAACCAAGATCCACCCGGGCACATCGGTATACCAGGGCGCCCGCGCGAGGGGCTGTCGTACGATATTGGGTAACGCGATGTCGGCGGTTCCGGATTTACCAGTGTCTTCGGGACGCAGAACCGTTGCACCATCGTCCTGACCACTCACAAGATAGTGGCCCAGCGCCGAGGCACGGCCAACCTCCGGACGCGCCAATCCCTGTCGATTCTTGAAACCCGAACGAAGGTAAGCGCGGGCATTCAAATACTCGCTGCCACCCACCTCGCCAAGTGATACGAATACCACCGTGTCCGCCGCAAGCTTTTCGGCAATCCGCCGGGCGTAGCTTTGTTCCAACTCACGGCGCGCATTCGACGAACCGAAGCCCATCACCGTTCCGGTTGCATCGTTGATGAACTCGCGCTCGAACTGAACATCCAGGATAACCGATCGACCTTCACCTACCGGACCTGCCGGAATCGCCTTGCGCATGGAAACACCTTTGCCCTTGGCCTTCGGACACCGGGCGCGCGCGTGATACGTAACCCCGGGTGCAGCAGCCACCGTCACCGGGGCCACCCCTACGTCGGCACCATTGACTTCGACCATGCAGCCTTCTGGACGTGACAGAAACTGCAATTTCGCGTACTGCGGTGGCGCCGCCTGGCCAATCAGCGCCGACGCCACGACCGACAGGCCTTCTTCTGCGGTGGGCCTTCGGCCGGGAAACAAGAGCGCAGCGTGATCGGCGACCGCTTTCGCCTTTTGTTGATCGCCCGAGGCGAGAGTCGCCGCGATGAGACTGTCGACTATCCGTACCACAAGCCCTCGACCGAGGGCGCCCATCGGGCGCGTTACCAGCGCTGATTCGGCCTCGGCAAGCAGTGCCTGGTATTTCTCGATCGCGGCAGGCTCCGTGGCATCGACAGCGGCGCGCCTCGTCTCAAGCTGTTGCACCAGGTCAACGTCAAAATCATCGTAGATCGCAACGGCAATGGGCTTTCCCGTGCGCGCAACTTCAATGCGCCAGTTGACGTTGCCGGACATCCCATCGCCAATCGCGGACAGCAATTCGTCGGACGGCTTGGGCCCGTTGCCAACCGTCACCGGAATGACCACCACGCGTGCCGATCGCGACGCCGGTCGAGCCACGACCGGATCTGGTGTCGCAGGCATTGCTTGCGGTGTGGGCGCCGGTTCAGCGCCGGCGGCAGGTGCCGGAGCGGGTTGACCGGCACTTTCCTCGGCCTTGTCGGCCCGTGCAACGGTTATCCCTTCCAGTCCCACCAATAATCCCGAAAGGGCGACGATCGATATCTTGAATAGGCGCATATGCATTTTACCCCTGAACCCGTTCTCGAGGATACCACTGCAAAAGGCCCGGCCTCGTCAAAACGAGACCCTGCGAATCCTTACAGATTTTCACAGGACGAACTGACTCAGATCCTCGTCCTTCAGAACGTCTTTCAACCGCTGCGTCACGTACTCCCGGGTGATCGGAATCGTCTGTGAACCAAGGGCCGGGGCCTCGAATGAGAGTTCGTCGAGCAAGCGCTCTAGCACCGTATGCAAGCGTCGGGCGCCAATGTTTTCCATCCGGGCGTTGATATCGGCCGCAATCCGGGCGATCTCGGCAATCGCCTCGGGCTGAAATTCGATGGTCACATTTTCCGTTGCCATCAAGGCCACGTACTGTTTGGTCAGCGCGTTCTCGGGCTCGGTCAGAATGCGCACAAAGTCCGCGTCCGAAAGCGATTCGAGTTCCACGCGAACCGGAAATCGACCTTGCAATTCCGGAATCAGATCCTTCGGCTTCGACACGTGAAATGCGCCCGCGGCGATGAACAGAACGTGATCCGTCTTGAGCGCACCATATTTGGTCGATACGGTGGAGCCTTCGATGATCGGCAACAGATCCCGTTGCACACCCTCGCGTGATACGTCTGGGCCCCGACCACTGCCCTCACGTCCGGCAACCTTGTCGATCTCATCGATGAAGATGATGCCGTTTTGCTCGGCACGGGTGATGGCCTCTTTGTTGATGCGCTCCGGATCGACGAGCTTGGTTGCTTCTTCCTCGGTCAGCAGATCCAGTGCTTCGGGGATCGCAACCTTTTGCTTTTTTGTCTTGCGATTGCCTCCCGGGATCATGTCCTTCAAGTTGACCATCATCTCTTCCATGCCACTGCCGGCAAAGATATCGGCGAAGGACTGGGGTGCGTCACTCGTTTCGATGTCGACCTTGCGATCGTTCAGTTTGCCGTCGCGCAAAAGGGCGCGCATGGTTTCACGGCTGGTGTTGTCCGTGGATACACCGGCCATCGGCGGCGGAGTCTGCGCATCTCCCATTGCACCGGTTGCAGCCAACGGACGTGCACCCCGTGCAGGCGGCAGCAAAATGTCGAGCAAACGTTCCTCGGCGTTTTCACGCGCCCGTGGCCGTACCCGCGCGCGCTCTTCGTCGCGCAACATTGCAACAGCCGTTTCCGCGAGATCACGAACCATCGAGTCCACATCGCGGCCCACATAACCAACCTCGGTGAACTTCGAGGCCTCGACCTTGACGAAGGGTGCGTTGGCGAGCTTGGCAAGACGGCGTGCAATCTCGGTTTTTCCAACACCGGTTGGACCAATCAACATGATGTTCTTCGGCGAAATTTCATCGCGCATGGGCGCTGGCACTTGCTGGCGACGCCAGCGGTTGCGCAGGGCACCTGCAACCGCGCGCTTGGCCGCGTGTTGACCGACGATGTAACGATCGAGCTCCTCGACGATCGCGCGAGGGGTCAGCGCTGCGACATCGCGCGCCTTGAGGATGCCACCAGAAAAACCGTTGCTGCTCATGATCCAAGCTCCTCAAATACCTGGTTACCGTTGGTGTAAATGCAGATCTCACCGGCAATCGAAAGCGAACGTTCTGCAATGGCGCGCGCATCCAGCGTCGTCGCATCGAGCAAGGCACGCGCGGCGGACAGCGCATAGTTGCCCCCCGAACCAATCGCCATGGCGGCACTGTCGGGTTCAATCACGTCGCCCGTGCCCGACAACAACAACGTGCTGTTCCCGTCGGCCACCAACAGCAGCGCTTCCAGGCGTCGCAACATGCGATCGGTGCGCCAGTCCTTGGCAAGCTCAACCGCAGCACGCAAAAGATTGCCGTTGTATTCCTTGAGCCGCGCGTCGAACTTTTCGAATAGGGTCAACCCATCGGCGGCCGATCCTGCAAAACCGGCGAGCACGCGTCCATCGCCGAGTCGTCGCAGTTTGCGAGCAGTACCCTTGACCACGGTTTGTCCCAGGGTGACTTGCCCGTCGGCGCCCATCACCACGCGGCCGTCTCGTCGAACCACCAGAACCGTTGTCGAACGTATCCGGGTGTGTTCGTTATCGCTGTGCTTCATCGCGGCTTGTCTTTAGCACGCGGATGCGCACCATCGTAGACCCGCATCCGGTAATCGCCAGGTCGCCCCATCGTCGTCATTTGTGGCTGGTCCGAAGTGCTTTTTGACGTTCGCGGCCTTCCACTTCAGGCCGGGCTGCGCCCCAATGATCGCTTGCATTTTGGGATCGGCCGAGAGGAGTTCCGGTGCGATATCGCCTGCATCGTTCAGGCGCTGGAGAAATTCCAGTTCGTGTCCTTCGAGGGGAAGGACCGCACCCATGAGCGACCGTGTCTCGCGCACGAGTTCTGTGGACCAGGCCCCCACTTCGGTCTTGTGGGGGCGGACATCCGCGCGGAGCATGGGCACGAGTTCCTGCCTCAACTCCACTGGCGAAGCAACAATGTCGTCTATCTTCACGGTCCGCCAATCCTTGCGATTGAGACCACCGTAGATAACGAAAGCGAGACGAAGATTGTCTCGATCGAGATCGGTGCCACGCAACAGTTCCCGCGTATCGAAGATGTCGCGACTGGCGTTGCGTGCTACCAAAGCCGCAAGTTTTCCCGCGGCAAGTTCATGGCGATCGACGACGGCGATCTCTCGCGCGATCGCGGGCCCTACTGGTTTCGAGTCCAGGATCGCCACAGGCCAAAGCGGAACGCGCAACATGAAGTTCAGATCAATCTCTAACTTGTCCGATGAGCCAGCACTGTTCACGAAGGACAGCCGCCAAGAGGAAAAGGTTGAGCGCTGGGCCGCCTTTGAGTGCGATACGCCCACGCAAAAACGTGTTCGAACGCAACGTCTCAAGCAGGCTGAGCAAGCGAAAGACCTTCTCCAAAGCGTCGGATCGAAAGCCGAGCTTTGCTGCGGTCTCCTGGATGTCCTCGGCGCCGAATTTCATGCCACCTCTCCCCACGAACGTGTGAGGATCTGATCGGGAACGATCAGGTTCCAGCGCGAAAGCAGCGTGCCATCCCTGCGGTGCCGCCGATCAAAATATGTGGCTTGCAAAGGTGCGCGACCGCGCAGGGCTTCAAGGTGCCGGTCTTCAACCAGCAATTCGTTCTTGTGCTGTTCGAGGAAGAAGCCAACGCGTGCCACGGTAAGGGCGGACCCGAGGCGCAGCGCATATTCGATGACGAAGTCGAGATCGAAAAACTCAATGCTTTCGATCGAGCGCCAGATCTCTTCTCAGCTTCCGCCGAGACTGGGAACGTCGAGCACGTCGACCAACGTTCGTTCGTGGCCGGTCACCCGCACGCCGAGCCCCTGCCGCCTTTCTTCGCGTAACCCGCCACCAAAATCAGGCAACGTGCGCAAGGCCATCGGCACGAGGATCGGCACGAAGTCCGTGTCCTGGAACGTGAATGGTTTTGCGCGGAAGCGGCTGAGGTAGGTGATCCGGTTGGATTGTGAGTGAGCCCTGCCGAGCAGTTGCAGCGCACTGTGGTAGGCGATCACGGAATCGGTGGCGAGCCGACTGGCGACGAGATACCGATCGACCCGAAACGTGGCGGGATCGGTACCCTCCGTCACGCGCGCGTACAGGCCACGACGCACATTGATCAGGTTCCCGGCCGCCACATGTTGCTTGAGAACAGCGCCGGTGGTCTGCGGGCGTCGCGTGCCCGAAGATTGGTGTGCCGCCCGAAATGCCTCGAAGGTAAAAACCGCGTGGCGAGAGAAAAAGTCGGTGGGCTTCATTGTTTCCGAAATGTCGTCATAAAGGTATCTACACTGCCTTTTTAAGACCAGAACGAAAACTGTGAGTTTCTCAAAAGCGCTCATAACGGCACAGTAAATGCCGTTATGAGCGCCCTTGGGAAACTGTCATCGAGATTGGAACGCGAACACCCTCGCGCTTCATCGCGGTTTGTCTTTGGCACGAATCCGCGTCCAGCGTGGACCGGAACGCGGCCGCACTTGATCATTTTCGCAGACGCCCGCAGTATGAACCTGTTCAGTGAATGTGTTCATGAAAAACCCACCGCAACGCTCTCGCCAGGTCCGCAAGGAAAACACGCAAGCCCGGATTCTGGAGGTGGCCCGCCGTCACTTCGAAAACGGTGGCTTCGACAAGACCAGCATCAGGAACATCTCTATTGAGGCCGAGGTGGCTGTAGGGACTGTGCTACTCCATTTCACGGACAAGCTGGGCCTCCTTCACGCCGCCCTTCACGACGATTTGGAGAGAACCATCGAGCATTGCCTTGCAGCGCCGAATCGTGGTGCGTTACTGACGCGCATGTGCGGGATCGCGCGACCCTTCTTCGCGTACTACGCCAAGCGACCGAAGCTCTCGAGGGTGTTGTTGCGTGAATCGCTATTCGCAGAACCTCCCTGGCGGGAGCGTTTCGGCGAGCAACTGGCCCGGGTTCAAGGGCGCGTGGTGAACATTGTCGAAGCAGCGCGATTAAAGGGCGAGATATCACCCACAACGAACCCAAGCCTCTTCGCAGCAGCGTTTTCCTGCTTCTATTACTTCACGCTGGCGGCCTGGATCCAGGGCAGGGTTGATTCGCCGTTGCCACTTTTCGAAAAGCTGATGGCGCAGCACCTGGCAGGTGTCACTGCTCGTTCCACCCGGGAGAAATGATGATGACCGAAACCATATTCCGTAATGCCCGCTCGCGCACGGCCGTGGAAGGGGCATATCAGCGGCTGCTCGCACTTGCGCCGGATGCGCGGTCGCGCCTTGTGAAGACCCGATTCGGTGACACGCACATGCTCGTGGCGGGACCAGAGGACGCGCCGCCATTGGTGGTGGTTCATGGCGGCATGGGCAATTCTGCATTGGCCCTTTGGGACGGCGCCCCGCTTGTAGGTCGATTTCGCGTGTACGCACTCGACGTGCTTGGTCACTCGGTCAAAGGCGCAGACGTACGCTTGCGCATGAACAGTGGCGACTATGGCGAATGGATGGTGGACGTGGTCGATGCGCTTGAATTGTCCACGGCTTTTTTTTACGGGGCTTCGATGGGTGGCTTCATCCTTCGGAAACTGGCCGAAATCGCGCCGAATCGAATCGATCGCATGGCCTTACTGGTTCCGGCTGGAATCATCACGGGTCCGCTATTGAAGGGCATCACCCGGAGCGGTATCCCACTTGCCCTGTACCGTACGACGGGTAGCAAGGCCGCGCTCACGCGATTCCTTGATGGGCTTTTCACAACGCCGGATCCGATCTTCGGCGAATACCTCAGCCACGCACTCAAGCACTACAAGCTTGACCTGGCGATTCCGCCGCCGGGAAGCCCAGAGAACTTGGCCTCATTCAGGCGCCCCACGCTGGTGCTCGCCGCGTCCGACGACATCACCGCACCTGGGAAGGAGCTACTGGCACGCGCAGCCACGTTGTTTCCCCACGCAACATTGGAGCTGCTGGAGAACCACAAGCACATCCCCCCGAGCGACCCCGCTTCGCGGGCGCGCCTGTGCGATCGCGTGACACGGTTTTTCCTGGAACCGTGATGGGTTAACCACGTCGCGCTGAGGGGATCCGGTTGTATTGGTTACCCTCGCGCTTCATCGCGGTTTGTCTTTGGCACGCGGATGCGCACCATCGTAGACCCGCATGAGGTGGTCAATGTCGACCTGCGCATACCGTTGCGTCGTGGCAAGCTTCGAGTGGCCGAGCAGTTCCTGAATGGATCGCAGGTCGGCGCCTTCACCCAGCAGATGCGTGGCGAAGCTGTGGCGCAGCGCGTGTGGTGACACACGGGGCACCCCCGAAAGAATCTCACGCTTTGCCAACAACCGGCGGGCAATGCGTGGCCCGATGCGACGGCCCCGGGGCGATAAAAAAAGCGCATTGGCTTCTTCGAGCGGAATCGGCTTTTTCCCGGGTCCTGGCTGTCCTCGCATTTGAACATACGCTGCCACGGCATCTGCGGCCGGTCGGCCAAGCGGAACACGCCTGTCCTTGCGGCCCTTGCCCTGTCGAACCATCACCATCGCGTGGCCGTTTTCCTCGCGAATGTCACCCACGTCGAGCGAACAAAGTTCCGAGATGCGCAGTCCCGCACCGTAGAGCACCTCGAACATCGCTTGATCGCGCGCAAAGGCAATGGGCTCTGCGTTTCCGATGGGCTCGTCCAACAATTGCGTCGTCTGTTCTTTGCCGAGAAAACTCGGCAAGCGGCGGGCCCGCTTCGGACCACGCAATCCCGAAACTGGACTGGTTGCGATATGCTTTCGTCGCACCATCAGGCGAAAAAATACCCGCAACGACGACAGTTTTCGCGCAATCGAGACGTTGTCGTTCTTGCCATGTAATGCCGCTGTAAACGTACGACACGAAAAGGTATCGAGCTGCGACAGCTTGATCTCGGGCAAGATCGCAGCGAGCTGTTCTTCCCGCGAGGGTGTCAGCTGGGCGGTGTGACCCGTGACGTGAAAAAAATACTCCGCGATGTCACCCATGTACGCCCGCAAGGTGTGTGGGGATACCCGCTTCTCGGACAGCAAATGCTGTTCAAATTCGAGATACAGTTGGCGGCCATCCATGTTGCAATGTTAGCCTTGGCGCGGTCGATTGGCCAACTTACGTCATTCAACCGCGCTGGCTCGAGCGTTGAGCGTCGATCGCCCCCAGACAAAGGTCCCGTAGGTAGAAAGCGTTGCGCCGGTGATGCCAACGGGCAACATAAAGAACTGGCAATAGGGTGCCTCCTCACCATCGCAACCCATCGTCTTGGGGAAGACAAAATACATCGCAGTCGAGGCCAGCAGTCCAAGCCCGGTCACTGCCGCCACATTTCCGGGGTGATCAATGTCGGCGATCTCGGCTCTGGGAATCAGCCGACTGCCACCTTCTTCCGAAACCAACCGGATTCGGTTTCCACCGGCAGGCTCAATTCGTCCCAACAATGATTGCCCATCGCGCCGTGAAACGGTTGCCGCGGAACCACAGCCGGATGCAGCTAAACTCGCGACGAGTGCAAGTAAGAGGGTTAGACTATGGAGCGTCAGCCTAGCGGACCAAACCCCGCAGGACAGACGATCGCCCTGTTTTGACCTTCGACCTGCGCTGTCGGGCTGCGCACGAAGGCGGATCGCGGCGGAATTCAAACCGTATCCCTGCCCAGCCGCTGCAAGAGCGTCACCGCGGCGTTCGCCATCCAGGTCACAGCCAGAATGGCAGCCACTCGCTGCATCGCGGGCAAGGCGCGGATCCATCCGCCACCCATGAAGGTGTGTAGCACGAATAGCACCGCGGTCGCGACCACCGACAGCCAGAGTGAAACACCCAGCAAGCGATGCCAGGCCATGGCCTGGGGATCAAAGGCCACGCCGGCAAGTGCCAGGCTCACGGCGATGATTCCGGGGCCCGCCGCAAGGATGATGGCAAACGTATGCAATTTTCCGAAGCGATCAGAGGGCAATAGCGCGACCGACACGAGTCCCGCGGCACCCAATAATCCCGTGATGCGCACGATGCGACCCACCGATGGCCACCGTGGCATCGCCTCCGGTGCGATCCAGAAATAGGCGGCGATTGCGATGACGAGCGACAACATGCCAACCGTGGCGAGGCGTGAGCCGAGTGGATTCGGCCGACCGTTAAGGCCGTTCTGGCGCAACAGATCGCAAAGGAAGTTGAACCAGAAGTGATGCCCGGGCGTCGCCTTGTCGTACCAGGTGCCCCCCGGATAGACCGCCATTGCGACTCCGATGCACCCAACAAAACCCACAAGCGCCGAGAGCATCACGGCAATACTGAGGACGCGCACAATTCAAGGATAGCCTATCTTCGGACCTGTCACCGGCCGGCGCAGGGATTGATTGATTCGCGCCCATCTTGTGTGCCGTGCGCATAAACCGTGGTTGACGCGCCCCGTGAAAGCCCCGTCGCTTTCTTCGATCTAGAGTTGCGGACCCATGCCCACATTGTCGCAGTATCTCGTGCCGCTTTCCGGCGGATTGTTGATAGGGATTGGCGCCTCGGTGTTGTTGCTCATGATCCGACAGACCGCGGGCATCAGCGGCGTTCTCGAGGGCTTCATTCGCGAGCTCCGGGCCGGTCGCCTCGGCTGGCGCGCCTCGTTTTTGGGCGGCCTCGTTTCGGGCGGCGTGTTGCTTTCGTTTTTTGTTCCGGGCGCCATCGTGACCTCGCCGCGCGCTCTGCCCCTCTTGCTTGCGGGTGGCGTCCTCGTGGGCTTTGGCACGCGACTCGGAGGGGGTTGCACGAGCGGCCATGGGGTTTGCGGCATCAGTCGGCTCTCGTTGCCATCAACCGTCGCAACCGCAACCTTCATTGCGTCGGGCGTGGCCACCGTCGCTGTGTTGCGTTTTCTCGGAGTTGCATGATGGTAAATAATCATCTGATCGCCTTCGCATCGGGACTCGTCTTCGCCCTTGGACTTGGCCTCGCGGGTATGACGAATCCCAACAAGGTCATAGGCTTCCTCGATCTCTTCGGCGCCTGGGATCCGTCGCTGCTATTCGTGATGGGCGGTGCCATCGCCATCCACATGCCCGCAACCATCTGGGCACGACGCCAGGGGATGTTCTTGCCGGCCGTGCCGTGTGCCGGGCAAACCGCCGAACCGGTCGGTGATGTGGCGCGTGCGATCAATCGACCGCTCGTTGCAGGCGCAGCAATCTTCGGCATCGGGTGGGCGCTGTCGGGTTATTGCCCGGGACCGGCAGTCGTCGCCACGGGCGCGGGCCACACCTCAACGTTGCTGTTCTTCGGAGCAATGTTGTGTGGAATCGCGTTGCGCGCGGTGCAATTCCAAAAGCGCAACAACGGCTTTACCGACGTTGCGGCCCCTGGGTCCCCGTAGCCAGAACTAGCTCGCCGCAGCGGTTCCGTCGGTGTTGTCGTCGCCCGCATCGTTGGCATCGGCGGTGTAGCCACAGCCTGGGTTCGGACAGCGCACGCGCGTGCCGGAGCGACTGACCTTTTCGACGATGTAGGGCGACGCACATTGCGGACAGGGCTTGGCGAGCGGCCGATCCCACAACACGAACTCGCAGTTTTTGCTGGCGTAGTTCGCGCAGCCATAGAAAATCTTGCCGCGCTTCGAACGCTTCTGCGTGAGAAATCCGCCGCAACCTTCGCGCGGACAGGCAACCCCAAGTGAAATGGGCTTCGTGGTTTTGCACTCGGGATACTTTGAGCAAGCAAGGAACTCGCCGAAGCGGCCGCGCCGAATCACCATGTCGCTTTGACAGGCCGGACACTTTTCATCCGAAGCACGCGTGGTCTCGACTATCTTGATCGTGCCGTCGGCTTCGCGGGCGTATTCTTTCGTGTTCTTGCACTCGGGATAGCCCGTGCACGCAAGAAAATGTCCGTTGCGGCCCCACTTGATCACCATGGGCTTGCTGCACTTTTCGCAGACGTGATCCGTCGGGATCTCTTCACGCTTGATGTTGCGCATTTCGACCTGCGCTTTGGCCACGTCTTCGGAGAAGGTCTTGTAGAACGACGACAACAACTTCACCCAGTCGGCCGAGCCTTCCTCAACTTTGTCGAGCTGTTCTTCAAGCTGCGAGGTGAACTCGGCCGAGACGATCTCGGGGAAGCTTTTGACCAGCAAGCTGTTGACCATCACACCGAGCTCGGTCGGATACAACCGGCCTTCTTTGCGCTCGACGTAGCCGCGATCTTGAACGGTTGAAAGAATGGCGGCGTAGGTTGACGGACGGCCGATGCCCTTCTCTTCCAGTTCTTTGACAAGCGTCGCCTCCGAGAAACGGGGCGGTGGCTGCGTGAAATGTTGTTCGGGTCGCGTTGCAATCAACTGGATCGCTTCGCCTTCCTGCAAATCAGGCAAGCGGCCTTCGGCGTCTTCGTCGACTGCGGCGTCTTCGACGGTCTCGTTGTAGACCTCCAAGAACCCGGGGAATTTCAGGATCTGGCCGGTCGCACGCAATCCAACCGTTCCGGCCTCAATGTCGATGGCGGTCTGATCAAACACGGCGGGAACCATTTGACATGCAATGAACCGGTTCCAGATGAGGCTGTATAGCTTCATCAGATCCTCGGTCTCGCGCTCATCCCGGCCACCCTTGCCACCTTCGGCAACCAAACGACGTACGGCTTCCGGATCGTACTTTGTATCCGTGGGACGAATCGCTTCGTGGGCATCTTGCGCGCTTTTTTTCGAGCGAAAGGTGTTCGGCTTCTCGGGCAGCGATCGTTCGCCGTAACGCGCGACAATGTATTGCCGAACATCGGTAACCGCATCATCGGACAAGCGGGTCGAGTCCGTACGCATGTAGGTGATGAGACCGGTCGGACCTTCGGCTCCAAGGTCGATGCCTTCGTAGAGCCGCTGCGCGAGCGCCATGGTTTTCTTGGGCGAGAATCGCAGCTTGCTCGAGGCTTCCTGTTGCAGCTTCGAGGTGATGAACGGTGCGGGTGGGTTCTTCCGGCGCTCTTTGCGTTCGATGCTCGCAACCTTGAGGGTCGCCGACTTCACAATCGACTCGACCTCGCGCGCCATGCCTTCTTCGTGGATCTCTAGCTTCTCACCACGATAACGAACGGCGCGCGCCACAAACTGTGGTGGCGACAGACCCTGAACATCCACATCAAGCGTCCAGTATTCCTCGGCCACGAACGCCCGAATTTCGTTTTCGCGTTCGACCACGAGGCGCACTGCAACAGACTGCACACGCCCCGCCGACAGGCCTCGCTTGACCTTTGACCACAACACGGGGCTTATCTGGTACCCGACCAGGCGATCCAAAATCCGTCGCGCCTGTTGCGACTCGAACTTGTGCGCGTCGAGTTCCATCGGCTTCTGCATGGCTTCCGTGATGCCGCGCTTGGTGATTTCGTTGAACAACACCCGCTGGATGTTGTCGTTGGCACCGCGAATTTCCTCGGCGATGTGCCAGGCGATGGCTTCTCCTTCGCGATCCGGATCGGGCGCAAGGTAAACGCGTTCCACCTTCTTCGCTGCCGCCTTGATCTCGGCCAGAACCTTGCCCTTGCCGTCGATGACGACGTATTCAGGCAAGAAGTTATTGTTGACGTCGACACCGATCGATTTTTTCGGCAGATCCTTCACATGGCCGACCGACGCCTTCACCACATAGCCCGCGCCCAGGTACCGCTTGATGGTGTTGGCTTTTGCCGGCGACTCGACGATGACGAGCGCGCCCGATCGCTTGCGTGGTTTTCCGGTCGCCTTCTCTTCCGTCTCCTCTGCACCCTCTTCGTCGAGAAGGGTTTCATCTTCGATGGACGGATCAGCAGGCGGTGCCGCCGCGACCTTGGCCTTGCGGGCGGTTTTTTTCTTCGGAGCCGTTGTGGCGGGAGTAGTTTCCGACGGGTTCTTGCTAGCGGATTTTTTAGTGGCCACGGCCAACCTCGTAGTCGTTGCGGGGACCGCGAAGGACAACCCCTTCGAGTTCGGCCACCATTAGAAGCGCCAACACTTCCGACACCGGCATCGCCAAAACGAGGGCGAGTTCGGGCGGACTGGCATATCCCTGCGCCACTGCGGCAACCAGGGCTCCAAGCTGCGGAGAAAGCCCCATGGCCCTCGCCGCGACGGTCTCAATCAAATTCGGCGCAGGCACGAGGCGCCCGGCGAGGGCATCTTGCACCTCGGCTTCGCTCTGCACCGCAAGGGCATGACCCGCGCGAAGCAGCGCGTCGGTGCCGGGACTGCCGGGCACCGCAAGCACGATGCGACCCATGTCCCGTGCCAGCTTGGCGGTACCGAGGGCACCGGAACGCAGGGCAGCCTCGACCACCACCACCGCGCCGCCAAGGCCCGCAATCAGCCGATTTCGCGCCGGAAACTGCTGTTTTCTCGGCGGCACGCCGGGGCCAAACTCCGAAATTAGACAGCCTGACTCGCGAATACGGTCAAATAGGCGCCCGTGCCGGTCCGGGTAGACGACGTCAACGCCACAGCCGAGGAATGCGAAGGTTGGGGCAGCCTGCGCAGCGAGGGCACCCTCGTGAGCTGCAGCATCAATACCGAACGCACCACCCGAGACGATGGCGTGACCCGAGGCGGCGAGTGCCTTGGCGAGGACCATGGCCGTTTCACAGCCTCGACCTGATGCCTTGCGCGAGCCCACAATGGCCACCGGCGTCGGCTGATCCGCGAGCGACCCTGGCAGTCTATCTCCCCAGAACCACAGGGTTTTGGGTGCCCGACGCAGGCCGAGCAGCGCGGTGGGAAATCGGGCATCTTCGCGCTCAATTGGAGCCGGAATCGGTAAGGACATCGCTCCGGATTTCGGTTCCAAAGCGTGCCCGGTTGCTCGAAAAGTCCCGACCATCGGAATCGAAGCTGATACCGCTGCTTTGGGACGGGGTCAAGGAAGGCTCATGATTAATAAGCAATATCAGGCACTTGCCGATCTGGCCGCGCGGGTATGGACGGCTCCCCTAGTACCCCTTGCGCATCTCCGTGACCTCGCCGACCCGGATCTCTTTGGTTGATCGGGTGATCCAGGCGACGGCCATTTTCTCTTTCACATCCACGACAACCAGTTCGGCAACGACCTCTTTCGGGAAGCTCGCATCGGCCTCCTCCCATCCTTCCATGACACGGGCGTAACCATCGCCGCGCCGGATCACATAGGTTCGGTTGCCAACCTCGATCCCGTCGTTTGCCCCTCGGGACAGCACGACGAAGTTCGCGGCGGATAACAGATTCGTCGGCATGAACGATGCGATGACGTTGGCTTGAAGGTTGACGTTGCTGGGTCGCACGTCGACGCGCTTGAAGGGCTTGACCCGATTGCTCACGAAGAATCCCCGCTCTACCGGATCCGTCATTTGTCCAAGCACACCACGGCCAGTTTTGTCGTCCGCAATCTGTTCGACCAGGATCTCACCATAAACGCGCACGATGTAGCCCGCAGGCTTCTGCGTCTTGGGATCCAGTATGGGTCGATCGGTCTCAACCTGAAAAACGGAATACCGCTCACCCGCAACGAGCGGCTTGTCCTTGGGAAAGACCACGTAGGCCTGATCACCCGTTGAAAGCATGATTTTCTCTTCGCGCGATCCACTGAGGCGCCCCGCAGCCTTGAGATCCCCGGTGTCGAGAAATCCGATTTCGCGAACAAGGATACTGGATTCGCTCGACGCCGTGTTCGAGCTGGAAGCCAGGAGTCCCGACCCCCCCGACGGACCATCATCACCCCGGGCAAGGGCAGCATTCGGATCGCCGTCCGTTGATTTCAATCGCAACACATCACCCGGAAAGATCCAGTGTGGATTGGTGACCAGGGGATTCAACGACCAAAGCTGAGGCCAGGACCAGGGATCGTTGTAAAATGTCTTACAAAGCGACCACAGGGTGTCCCCCGCCGCAACGGTGTGTAACTCGGGCACCTGTACGGGGGCCGCAGGTTCGCCTTCCGCAAAAGCTTCCAGACTGTTTTCCGCGTCGCCTTCGCTTCCGACGACGACGCGGCTGACCTTCGTGGGACGATTGATGCCCTCGGCAGCTTTGTTCGTCGGTGCCGCAGCCCCATTGTTCTGTGGACCGTTGCTCCCTTCGGCGTTGCTTTCGTCCATCTTGCGACGATCGAGCGGACGGAACGAAACCGACGCAGGTGGGTTTTGCCCTTTTTCGATCGCGTCGACATCGGGCAATGGTGCTTCCGCGGCGGCATCCTTCATCGCGTTCACGTCAGCGACCAATTTTTTCCCGGCACCACCTTGCGCCAGGGTGACCGAGGGCATCGCGCCAATTGCGAGCAACACCAGGGTTCGAGAATGCATCAGCGTGCGGCTTTTCACGGGACCTCCTTCGACGGGGCAACGGAAGCAGCTTGCGGGCTTTGACCCGGATCCGCCTCGGTCACAAGTGCGGTGAGTCGTTCACCTGCGAGGCGCGCAGAGGGATGGGCGGGATAGGTCCGCACGAGTTCTTGCAGCGATCGGCGACCCGCTCCATTTTCGCCAAGAGAAAGATAGGAAAACCCCATCTTCAGTAAGGCATCTGGAACTTTATTGCCGGTGGCGTGTTTTTCAACGACGCGGCGGAATTCCCGTACCGCCGTGGCGTAGTCTTTCAAATCGTAATAGCACTCGCCAAGCCAGTATTGCGCGTTGTCGGCGTAGTCGTGCGTGGGATAGCGTCGCAGGAATTCACGGAAGCTTGCGGCCGCATCGGCGTGCGTACCGGCCGTGAGACCATCAAGCGATGATCGGTAAAGCTCAAGCGCGGGATTCTTGCCGTGTGACATTGCATCCGTACCACGCTTTTCGACAGCAGCCAGAGCGACCTCGCCGCGCGGCACGTCGCGAGCGACCGGCGGTCTGGCAGGGGCGACAGGGGACACCTCGACCGGCGAGTCGATGCTAACCCCACCCCGATCTCCAATCAACCGCAACACCGGTCGAGACTCCGATTTGTCGGCAGCGGCGCCCGTATATTCGATCGTCACCGGACCGTCCGGATCGGTCACGATCTCCGTGTTGTAAAGTGATCGTGTTGCGCTTGCTGCTTCACTGTCACTGTCGCGACGGGGATCCAGTGTGACACTTGGCAGCGCGGGCGCGCCTACGCGCTGCGAAGCCACTTCACGGGTTTCGACACGGTCCTGGAGGATGAAGACTTCGTTTTCGAGCTCCGAAATCTTTTTCAGGTATGCGGCGTTTTGCGCACGCAGCGTTGACAGATTGCGCTGCATCTCGTCGGGGTTCTCGAGGGCCGCCGTGTGGGCGCAGCCGACGAGTGTTGCGAGCGTCCCAACGCAAAGCGCTGCGCGGATGGCAATTCTGATCTGAATGGCTTTTAGGGTTGTGGACAAAACGCGAGGCTCCTTACAAAACCTCCAGATCCCGTGCAGTTGGAAGATCTGTCGGTAGAGATGATCGGGAATTTTTCTGCCCGGCTTGAGCCCGGCAGACACGATTGATGACGGGGTAGAGGTGGAGGGGAATCAAAGTAGGACAAAGCTTACTTTATCCTACATACAGACTTCGCACAAAATTTTTGCAACCTTCACCACGCACCTGAATAAAATCAATGCGTTAAGCGTGCTGAAGGCGCAAGGCAACGCCTTCACCCAGCGCGACAGCCCGATCGGCCGGGCCGGTCACACTTGCCCGCTGCAAGCGGCTACCCTCTATCTCACCCACAGCCCCGTGGACGTGTAAAAGCCCGCCTTCGAGCCATGCGTGGCCGCCAATCGGGGTCTGGCAGGAACCCCCAAGGGCGGCCAGAAGCGCCCGCTCGGCAGCAACGGCGGTGGCGGTATCGGGATGATTTAATTTTGCACCAAGCGCTTGCCGCTCCCGATCGTCGCGACGGATCTCAATCGCCAGGGAGCCCTGACCCACGGCCGGCAACACCTCGTGCAAACCAAGGCGTGCGCCGATTCGATCGGAGAATCCCAGCCGGTCGAGTCCCGCCGAGGCGAGGATGGCGGCGTCGACCACGCCGTCATTTACGCGCTGAAGCCGTGTTTCCACGTTGCCCCGCAAGGGATGAAATTGCAGATCGGGTCGAAGGGCGCGCAGCTGGCAAATGCGTCGGACGCTGGTTGTGCCAACGCGCGCACCTTCAGGCAGCGCCGCCAGCGACGGCGCCCCCACAAGCGCATCGCGTGGATCCGCGCGCCTGGGAAACGCGCCCAGGACGAGACCCTCGGGCAAAAAAGCCGGCACGTCTTTCAGACTGTGCACCGCGATATCGACGGCGCCCGACAACAATGCCTCTTCTATCTCCTTGACCCAAACTTCCTTGCCGCCGGCGGAAATTTCGGCAGCCGTTTTTCCCTGAAACTTGTCGCCGCTCGTGACGATGATGGTCTCCACGATCTCGATGTCGGGATGAATGGCTCGAATCAGGCTGGCGACATGACGGGCCTGCCATAGCGCAAGCGGACTGCCGCGGGTACCAATCGCAATGCGTTTCACGGTGTGTTTTTCGCCTCCGCATCATCATCGTCGTCGTCATCGTCGTCGTCGTCTGGTTCAAGGGGCTCGCCCTGAGCGGGGAGATCGAACAACCGTTGCACAGCGCCTGCCAAAGCATCTCCATCGTCAACCGCCGCTGCCTTTTTCAGCGCCACCTGTGGCGCATGTAGAAGTTCGTTGATGAGCGAGTCCGCCATGCGCTCAAACTCGACCGAAACCCTGGGATCGGTGATGCCAGCTCTCGCCCGGGCACGCTCGACATGGGCTCGACCCAGTTCCGAGAAGCGATCTCGAAGCGCCTTGATGGTCGGGCCCACGGCTTGACCGCGGACTGCGCCAAGGAAACGCAATACTTCCTCCTCAATGACCGTCTCGGCCTGCTCGGCTTCGCGCATGCGACCTTCGAGGTGCAGGGCGGTTTCCTTCTGCAAGTCGTCGATGTCCCACAAAAACACGCCTTCAATCTCGGATGCGGCGGGCTCGACATCCCGCGGAACCGCGATGTCAACGATCACAATGGGGGAAAATCGACGGGCCCGCTGCACCCGTTGCAACCGAGCGCGATCCAGAATCGGCTGGCGGGAGCCGGTGGAGGTGATGACCACATCGGCCCCGGCAAGCGCCGCGTCGAGATCGTCAAAATCCGCGACGCCAAATCCGTGTGCTTGCGCGAGTGCCTCTGCATTTGCGCGCGTGCGGTTGGCGATGACTATCGTTGCGCCTTCACCGGCCATGGCGCGTGCGGCAAGTGCCGACATTTCGCCGACCCCCACCACGAGTACCTTGCGTCCAGTGAATCCCGCGAACACGCGCCGAACCAGATCAACGGCGACGGAGCTCACGGAAACGGTTTGTGTCCCGATGCCCGTTTCGCGACGAATTCGCCGTGCGACGCGAAAAGCCCGCGCAAAACAACCGTCGAGCGTGGGACCCGTGGTGCCCGCGTCGGTCCCGTTTTTGAACGCGTCCTTGACCTGTCCGAGAATCTGTGGCTCGCCCACAACCATCGAATCGAGACTCGATGCCACGCGAAACAGATGGTGAATCGCAGCACGACCGTGACGTCGATACAGATGGGGCTCGATGAGATGCTGCGCGTCGCGATGGCCCGCGATCGGCGCCACCTGCAAGTTCAGGTGTCCCTGCAACGAAGAAAACGCCGTCGCACGATCGCTCACGGCAGCGTAGATCTCGACGCGGTTGCAGGTCGACAACAATGCCGTCTCTGCAACGCCCGGGAGCTGCCTCAACTGCCGAAGACGCTCCGATAGATCGTCGGGGGATACTGCCAGTCGCTCGCGGACATCCAACGGTGCCGTTCGATGCGAAAGGCCGAGTATCACGATTTCCAGGGCGTTCGTCATGGCGTTACGACAGGTGGCGAAGGAAATAGCCGACGAGGACCAACAACGCCGCAGCGAATCCGCTCACCGTGAGCCACGCCGCGCGCCGGCCCTGCCAACCCGCGGTTCGGCGCGCGATGATGAGCGTGCCGTAAGAAAACCAGGATACAACTGCGAACAGGTATTCGGCACGAATGTCTGAACCGGTTCGCAATAGGCCAAGGCTTGCGACCAACACGGCACCGGTCGTGATCGCGAGCGTGAAGATCGGAAAGCCTATCAACACACACTGACGGGACAAGCGATCGAGCGTTTCGAGTGAAGCCGGACCGTCGCGCAAACCCGTAAAGTCTTTGCGCTTCAGTCGACGTTCCTGAACGATGTAGAGGAGCGACAACACAGCGGCGAGGGCAAAAAGAGCCTCGCCCGTCGCAGACAACAGAATGTGCAACGTCGCAAGGCCACCGCCTCCCACTCGAACGCCGGCATCGGGAAGCACCCGTGCAAGCAACACGAAAACCAGCACCGTGGGCGCTGCGAAGGCACCCGTGGTTGCCAGACGGTTGCGCACCGATGCCAACAAGAAACCGCTAGCCAGCAACCATCCAACAAAGGACAGCACTTCCGAGGTCGACGAGAGCGGGTGACGCGCGTCGAAACAGCCGATGCCAATGTCGGCAAGATGTGCTGCGAATCCCAACAGAAAGATGTAACGCCCCCACACGGCAAGGCGCGGCCCGCCACCCAGGAAAAGTCCCAGGTACAAACCAGATGCAAGCCCGTAGGCTCCGATCTGCGCGAGTGCGAGTGCGGCTGGATTCATGGGCAACTAGTGCCGCATCAAACTCAGCGCCGCAAGGACGGTACGACCATCCTCCTGACCGACCGGGATCGCGACAAAGCCCGGCTCAATATCGTATGCCGCTTCACCGATTACCACCGAACTCATGTAGGCCTCGCCGCCGAGCTCAGCAATCTCGGCTTCGTCCTTGACCCGACCGATAATGTCCTGTGTATCCATTGTTCCCCCGGCCACGCTGCGGAAATAGGATGCGGCCCTCAACTGCAAGCGAATGTTGCTCGGCTTGATGGAGACGACATCGCCCGCGAGCTCGACCTGATCGGTCAGAACCCAGTTATCGATGGTGTTTTGAGAAACGAAAACGCGAACATTCATAACGCAACGCCTCTGTCGTCGATTGGATTCCGCCCCGAAATTCGGGCAACGCGGTTTCAAACTTAGCACTCTCCCATTTCGGTAACCAAAAGAGCGATGCGGAATCTGAACAGAAGCCGCCTTTCGTTGGTGGCGTTTCATGATAAAGGTGCAAATCCCATGGCAAGCGCGAATCTCATCGAGTTGAACGACGACAACTTCCAGGCCCAGGTGCTCCAGTCCGACAAGCCCGTCCTGGTAGATTTTTGGGCTGTCTGGTGTGCGCCCTGCCGGGCCATCGCGCCGCACGTCGAAGCGCTCGCGGACAAATACGTCGATCAGGTACGCGTGGGAAAGTTCGACATCGACGCCAATCCCGCAATCGCCGGCCAATTCGACATCCGCTCGATCCCAACCTTGCTGATCTTCAAGGGCGGTAAGGTGGTCGGACAGCTGGTCGGCGCGGTTCCGCGTCCCAAGATCGAGGCGATGGTCGAAAAAGCCCTCGGTCAGTAGCTATCAACAGCTATCAACCTGCGCCGCGCATGAGCAGCGCGACAACGACACCCGCGCCGACGAGCACCGTCAAACCCACGGCCACCATGATGCCCTTGGCCTTGGAACTGGTTTGAACAGGGTTCGTACCGGCAGGACCTGAAGCGGCGGCCACAATCGGGTGCGGTTGAGCCGCCATGGGAGCGGGAACCGGAGACAGGTGAATTTGGTCGGGAATTGGCTCCGCGGCAGGCGCTGGACGCCCTGCCACCGGGGCCTTGGCTTCGGGTTGCCCTGCGGGGGCACCACCCACGGCAGGCCCACTCATTGAGCGGCGGCCACTGGGCCTACGGCCGTCATCGTCGTCGGCCCAGCTGCGCGGATCGATGAAATCGCCGCTCGGACGACCACCCTCGGCCGCAGCCGCAGCGGTTTCTTCGTCGAAGTCCATCGACGTGAACGCGCGAATTTCTTCTTGCAGCATGGTGTCGACCACGCTGACTTGCTTGTGCCGGGTCACGCCCGAGACGGTGAGCGCATCGTCGGCGCACTTGCGAACCAGTTCCGCAATGTCGCGCTGGATCATCTTCAACCCGCGCGAGAACAGGTAATGCGCAAGCGCATCCTGCATGTCCGTCGCAGACTGAAAGCGATCTTCGAGACGTCGCGTGAGCGACTTGCGGACGATGTCTTCGAGCTCGGGCTCGACTTCTCGATTCTGCGGACCAACCGGTGGGATTCGAGCTGCACGCACGAGTTCAACCGTCTGATAGTCGGTCTCCCCGTAGAATAGACGCCGGTTGGCGAGCATCTCGTAGAGCAGGATGCCGACCGCAAAAATATCGGCGCGCTTGTCCACCTCTTCCCCCCGAGCGGCCTCGGGCGACAGGTAGCTCATTTTGCCCTTCACAACACCGGGATCGGTGTGTTCGATTTGCAAGGTCGCCTTGGCCAGACCAAAGTCCACGACCTTGATTTCACCGTTTTTCGAGATGAGCACGTTGGGCGGCGAAACATCGCGATGAACGATCCCAAGCGTTTCGCCCGTCTCGAAATTGGTGAGATCGTGCGCGTAGTTGAGACCCTTGCAGATCTCCATCACGATGTAGATCGTCTGGCCGATCGTGAGTGGCTTGTTAATGCGCCGACGCCACTCGAGGATGGCTTTGAGATCAACGCCGTCCACGAACTCCATGACGATGAAATACGTATCGTCGACATGTCCGATGTCGAAGACCTGCGCGATGTTGGCGTGCTGCAGACCAAGCGACAGGCGCGCTTCGTCGAGGAACATCGAGATGAATTTCTTGTTCTTGGTGAGCGCAGGCAAGACGCGCTTGATCGCAACGTGCTTTCGAAAGCCCTGCAAGCCTTCCTGGACCCCGCGAAAGACTTCGGCCATACCGCCGGAAGCAATGCGGTCGAGGATTCTGTAGCGATTTTCAGCCATTGACGCCGCGTTGGGCCGCTGGCCCGACTATAGCAAAACGCAACTTTGCCACAAATTTGCAGCTTTGTTCGACGATCAACTGGCTTTCTTTTCGCGCAGTAGCTGCGGCCGGCTGCGCGTCACCACCACTTCCCGGTTGATCACGCATTCGGTGATGCCGGTCATCGAGGGTAAGTCGTACATGACGTCCAACATGATTTCCTCGAGAATTGCCCGCAACCCCCGGGCCCCGGAGGTCCGTTTTGCGGCCTCTTCGGCGATGCTCTGCAGGGCATCTTCCGTGACACGGAGCTTGACGCCCTCGATCTCAAAAAGACGCTGGTATTGCTTCACGAGCGCGTTCTTGGGCTTCCAGAGCACCTCGACGAGTTCATCCACGCCCAGTTCGTCAGCGGCCACGATGATCGGCAACCGACCCATGAACTCCGGAATCATTCCGAATTTGATGATGTCCTCGGTCCGGGCCTGTCGGCGGAGGGAGTTTCTGTTGTCGTCGTTCTTGGTGATGTGGGCGCCAAAGCCCATGCCCTGCTGACCGATGCGACGCCGGACGATCTCGTCGAGGCCGTTGAATGCACCGGTGCAAACAAAGAGGATGTTGGAGGTATCAACCTGAATTAGCTCTTGCTGGGGTCGGTTGCGGGCACCATCGGGCGTGATGGAACACTGCTTGCCCTCAAGTATCTTGAGCAAGGCTTGCTGCACGCCTTCACCTGAAACATCACGGGTGATGGACGGTCCCCCACCTCGGCGCGCGATCTTGTCGATCTCGTCGATGCAAACAATCCCGCGCGCAGCTTTTTCCGGATCGCCGCCGGCATTGCGGAACAGTGATTTGATCACGCTGTCGACGTCTTCGCCAACGTATCCCGCCTCGGTCAAGGTCGTGGCATCTGCGATGGCGAACGGCACGTCGAGTTTGCGCGCGAGTGTCTGAACGAGCAGGGTTTTGCCGCAACCCGAAGGCCCAAGCAACATGATGTTGCCCTTTTGCAGCTCGACTTCACCTGACTTGCCGCGCTGGCCGATGCGCTTGTAGTGGTTGAAAACAGCGACCGACAGTGCCTTTTTTGCAGCTTCTTGGCCGATCACGTAGCGGTTGAGTTCTTCGTAGATCTCGCGTGGACGCGGAAAGCGCGGACGATCGGCGGCCTCCTCCTTGGCGATAATGTCGTTGCACAACGACACGCACTCGTCGCAAATGAACACCCGCGGTCCAGAAATAAGCTTCCGAACCTCGCGGCGCCTTTTGCCGCAAAACGAGCAGTGAAAATCGTCCATCGTCTGTCAGTCATTCTGCATCCAGCTTGGCCTCGTGCCAAGCGGGTATACTTATATTGTCTTTAGCATCCTTCGGCAGGGCTCGGCACAAGATGAAACCCGTTCTTGGCATCAGTATGGGAGATCCCACCGGCGTCGGGCCGGAGGTTCTGGTTCGGGCGCTTGTGCCCTTTTTTTCCAGCCCGGCGATCCAGGCGTTGTCGGAAGTGGTGGTCTTTGGTGACCGAAACGTGCTGCAGCGCCACGCGGAAGCCGCATCGGTTTCGTTACCCGGGGGACTCCGGATTGAGGCCGTCACGGACCTCTCATCCACCGAATCCGTCCCGGGGCGTCCGAATCCCGCTGCGGCCGCCGCGCAGGTGGCTTATCTGGAGGCCGCCTGCGAAGCCATCGAGCAAAAGCAGGTCCAAGCGCTTTGCACCGCGCCGATTTCGAAGGACTGGGCTGCGAGGGCGGGATTTTCGTTCCCGGGCCACACCGAATACCTGGCGAGTCGAGCCAATGTTGACGAATTCGCCATGATGATGGCGGGGCCGCGGCTCAAAACCACCGTTGTCACCCGCCATATCGCACTTCGGGATGTCCCGGACGCACTGTCGGCCGAGGGAATCGTGAACGCCATCGCGCTGACGGCGCTCAGTTTAAAAGAGGATTTCGGATTTCTTGCGGCCCGCGTGGCCCTCGCGGGCCTCAATCCACACGCCGGCGACGGCGGCCGATTCGGAGATGAGGAAACGGTGCTCCTGTTGCCGGCCCTGCGCGCCGCCCGTTTGCGCCTTGCTGCCATGGATATCGACGCCACGATCGAAGGACCGGTTGCGCCCGACACGGTGTTCAATCAAGCCTTGGCAGGCCGTTTTGAGGCCGTGATCGCGCTCTATCACGATCAAGGCCTGATTCCGGCCAAGCTCCTCGACTTCGATCGCACCGTCAACGTGACGCTCGGCTTGCCCTTTGTGCGCACCTCGCCCGATCACGGAACCGCCTACGACATCGCGGGAAAGGGCCTCGCCCGATCCGACAGCATGCTGTGTGCGCTGCAACTTGCGGCGGAAATGACGGCGCGCCGACAGAAAAACGCCCGGTCGGCCTGACGTTGGCAGGTGTGGCGGGCAGGCTGTAGTCTGCAGCGAACATGTGCGGAATCGTCGGATATCTGGGCCAACAACAGGCCATTCCCATTCTGATTGGCGGTCTGAGACGGCTCGAGTACCGGGGTTATGACTCGGCGGGCGTGGCCATTTCGGGCGAAGCGGGCACCGAGATCGTGCGCTGCCGCGGCAAACTCGCATCGCTTGAAGCCCTGCTTGGCGACTCGCCTCCCGTCGGCACGATCGGCATCGGTCACACGCGATGGGCAACCCACGGTCGACCCTCGGATGAAAACGCCCATCCGCACAGGGTGGGCTCGGTCTCGGTGGTCCACAACGGCATTATCGAAAACCACATGGGCCTGCGGGCACGGCTGCGTGCAAATGGCCGCGAATTCAGATCCGAAACGGACACGGAAATCGTAGCACACCTCATCGACGAGGCTTTGTTGCATGGCTCAAAAAACCTTGCGGACGCTGTATGCAAAGCCTTGCGGCAGGTCGAAGGCGCTTACGCAATCGTGGTGCTGTCCGAGCTTTTTCCACAGGATATCGTGGCGGCCAAGAATGCTTCGCCCATGGTACTCGGCATCGGGAAGAACGAAATGTTTGTTGCCTCGGACGCACCGGCGCTCTTGCAACACACCCGCGAGGTGGTTTTTCTTGAAGATGGCGACGTGTCGCTTTTGACCCGCGACGGTTACCGTGTCATCGATGTGGATGGTAATACAATTGAACGATTGCCACGCACCATCACCTGGACGGCGGATCAGGCGGAAAAAGGTGGATTCGCGCATTTCATGCTGAAAGAAATCTACGAACAGCCGCAAGCCGTCACCAACACGTTGCGTGGCCGCTTGCTCGTTCCCGAGAGCGACGCCATTTTGGACGACTTTGTCATCGACACGCAAAACCTGCGGCGGGTGGTGATCATCGCCTGCGGCACCAGCTGGCATGCGGGCCTGGTTGGAAAGTTCATGATCGAGGCCACCGCGCGTCTGCCGGTCGAGGTGGATCTGGCAAGCGAGTTCCGCTATCGAAATCCGGTGGTCGGCCCCGACGTTCTGGTCATTGCGATCTCTCAAAGTGGCGAGACCGCAGACACACTCGCGGCGCTCAAGGAGGCGAAGGCGCGCGGGGCGGTCACCCTGGGCATTTCCAACGTGGTCGATTCGGCGATTGCCCGCGCGGCGCACGGTGTGCTTTACACCCACGCCGGACTTGAAATTGGTGTCGCCTCGACGAAGTGTTTCACGGCTCAACTTGCGGCCCTGGCGCTCGTCGCCATTCATGCCGGCCGTCGCACGGGCACGCTGTCGGTCGATGCCGCGCAAGAGCTCATCCATGAATTGCTTCAAATTCCACAAAAGATGGAGCACACCCTGCACGAACTCGGTGATCTCAAGGAGATCGCCTCGCGCTACAAGGATGCCCATGATTTTCTGTTCCTTGGGCGTGGTACGAATTATCCAATCGCGCTTGAGGGTGCGCTCAAGCTGAAAGAAATTTCGTATATCCACGCCGAGGGGTACGCCGCTGGCGAAATGAAACACGGACCCATCGCGCTCATCGACGATGGCATCCCGGTGGTGGTGATTGCGCCGAAAGGCGTCGGTTACGATAAGGTGCTTTCCAACATGGCAGAGGTTCGCGCTCGCGACGGCACGGTCATCGCCGTTGCCACCGTCGGCGACAAGATCATCGCCGAGTGTTGTCAGGAGATCTTGTGGATTCCGGATGCACCTGCACTCTTGCAACCGCTCCTCACCGTCCTGCCGTTGCAAATCCTTTCGTATGCGGTTGCGCTAGCCCGGGGCAACGATGTGGATCAACCACGCAACCTCGCCAAGAGCGTCACCGTCGAGTAGCCGCTTTTGCAGCTTCAAGGGCAGTCGCGTTCGATTTGCAGAACCGTCAGCGAATCGGGAACATCCACGCTGATCCGCTGACCCTTGCTGAGCAGGACGGGCGCCGAGGCCTGTGCCGGACGAAAGACGGTCAGGGCCTTTGCAGGGACCGCAAGCTCCAGCGTAACGGGTACGACGGTTTCCGTCTCAACGCTGTCGATTTCAAGCCACAGCAGCAAATAAAACGTACCACTTCGCTTCTGTAGCAAGATCGTGTGCACTGCCGCCGAGGATGTGCCGAGCGAATACCCGAGTTGACCTGGGACAAAGGCAGGACCTGCGTCGCCTATCAATGCCATCAGACGCGACAGCGTGATGAAGGCGGGTTTGGGCGAACCGTCGTTGTGCAAGATGCCAATCCCGGATGAAGCGATCTCTGGTGATTCGGGCGCGTTGTCGGCAAAATCTGCGATGAACGTGCGCTGCACCCCGCTGCGAAAATGTTCAAGCAGGGTGCGCACGACGTAACGACCCGCGATGGATTCCGAAACGCCATTTTCCGGATCGGTGTCGTACCCGGTTTGCGGCGCCACCATCCTGCGCGTGCCGTAAGTCGGTATGTGGCGCGGAAGATCCGTTTGCACCCGCCGGCCCGGCGGGTCACGCCACAATTCGGTTCGCCAGGGAAAAAACGATCCGGCGTCGACCCATGCACTCAGGTCGCCCGCCAAGCGAATCTGTTCATCCGATTGAATGTTGGTACCGACCACGGAAATCGAGCCCGTCGTGTCGTTACCCTTGACGAGTTCGAACAGTGCCTGCTGATTCCTTCGAACGCCTTCGCCCCAGGTCGCATCGATGGGGAGATTGTTGCGCAAGGTGATGGCGGTTGCGGCCGATCCGTAGAACTGCAGGGCAGGCATGGCATCCGCAAGAACGTCGATCGTGATGAGACCCTTCAAACCAAGCGCGTTGACGAGGCGCCGACAGTCTTCGCGATCGTCACCGTAGGGCAACACCATTTGTCGCACACCTAGCTCGGATAGGCGCTCTTTCATCAGGGGCTCAGCGGCAGAGATTCCGCCCGGCTTGATTCCGAAGGCGTTGACGAACAGGTCGGCAGGTTGTGCCGACACGTCACCGGGCGATGGTGTTCCGCAGGTTCGCGGTCCATCAAGGACGTTGACGGAAACCCCCTCACATCCGGCCAACACCAGGGCGAAAAAGATGCATGAATGCGTGCTGCGTTTCAAAACGATGCTCCCATGCCGAGCGATACTTGCAGCGCCAACCCCTGTACGCCGGTATTTGAATCGCCCGAATCGGAGGCCCGAACCGGCCGCAGCGTGTGTCCCCCACCGGTCCTCAGCATCAATCGAGCCGCTGCACCAATCGGAATCGAGGCTTCCAACCCGGCATATGCCAGCGCCGCGATGCCGAATCCGCGTTGGTCGGTGCTGCCTTCGAACGCTTCGCCCGCTACGGTCACCCAACTGCCCTCGAGACCCCCCAGCAAGACCAGGGCCAGGCGATGCTCGGCCCGGGTTGCAAGCCAACCCAGCAGAAGTCCCAAATGCATATCCTGAAACGCAACACGGCCGTGGGTAGATTGTACTGCGTTTGCCCTTCGCAGGCCGCCGTAAAACGTCGGAAGCCAGCGTCCCTGGATTCGGCGCAATTGCAGTTGTGGACCCCAGAGGGTTGGCCCGGCGGTGTAGCCCATCACGTTGGCGAGAACGCCGGCGGCCAAAACGCGGGGCGCCGGTGACGGGGTGAGCGCCTCGGGCCGCGGGTCTCGTTGCCGTGGCTTCTCGACCATCGGGGGCGGTGTTTCCACCTTCGGAGGCTTCGGTGGACCAGACCACAGCATCGACAGCAAGGCGTTTGTGGCGAGACCCAGCGTCAAGGCTCGACCTTCCGGTGGCACGACAGAAAGATCGAAGCTGCGCTCAACGGTGGTGTGGCTGCGATCATCGTGGACCCGAAGGTTCACAAACGCCGTGTCGCTTCCCGTCACGAAGATACGCGCCAAGGCGGGGCGCGTTCCCGGTTCTGCAAGCGTCGTACAAACGATAATCTGCCGAGGTGTCAACTCGGCCGTGAGGTGCGCAAGCGCGGCGGCGCTCACAATCGAATCAACCGTGGATGCAATCTCGACCGAAACGCGATTGTCTCCTTCACTGGCATCGCACCCGTCGGATTCCGCGCGAACCCGGCTTTCCATCAAGACGGCAAAGAGTGCAATCGCGGCGAAAGGCCAGCAAGCTCGGGTCAATTGCACGCGTTCGCAACCATCGCCACGTGGGATCCCTGCCGGAATTTTCCGAGGTAGATCACCTTTTCGTTCACGCAGGCGTCACGATTATTCATCGAGGCGTGCACCTGCACGATGCGCGCGTGACACTCTTCCAAAAGGGGCTCCGGCAATCCCAACCGCCGTGCGCGCTCGAGATCAACCAGCGCATTTTTCGGATCGTTTAGTTGCAACAACAAGAGACGCCCCGCAGCGAAAGCCGCGAGACCGGCGAGTGCATCGCGGGGATGCTTGCGCGAAACCGTCTGGAATAAAAGCACCGCCTCGCGTTCGTTGCCCTGCAATCGGATGCGATCGGCGCGGGCGAACAGTTGACCTGCAGAGAGCAAATGGTTCGGGGCCGAATGCGGTGACAGCGCGATTGCCGGAGGGGTTTCCGATGGCACCGGTGTGGCTGCAACCGGAACGGCCGGCAACGCACCACCGAGTATCAAGCGCTCGCCCGCTCGGACCTCGCGAGGCGATAAGAGCGTACCTCCGGATACGAAAACGTGACCCTCGATCATTCGCAGGCCCATCCGCTGTTCGCTGACATCCCAAGAAAGGTCGAACGCCGTTCCGGTGACGGTCACGGCATAAGGTCCAGCCCGAAAAACCCAGTGTGAATTAGCGTCGACGTGTTTTACCTGCGCCGTGAGGGCGCCACCATCGAGGCCAACCTCGGCGTTCCGATCCCCCGTTTTCAAGATACGAACCCGTGCGTGTGGTGAAACGGTGAGCGTCGTCCCCTCGGAAAATGCGACCAGTTTGGGCGAGCCCTGTGTCACAATTGGAGAACTAACTTGACCCGTTCCTTCTCCCGCGATGGTAAAGGTCAACTCGGATTGTTTGCCAGCGTAAACCGCAAAGACCGCACACGCCGCGGCAACCAATGCGAACACGGGAGCAAGCCGAAACCTGCGTGTGGATCGGTGCGGGACAGCGGCCAAGACGCGACTCTCGATTTCACTTGCGAGCGTTGATCGATCGACCATTCCGTCGAGCTCACGTCTGGCAACGCGGCCGAGCCGCTCGAATTGCTCGTTCATGACGACCACACCCTTTCCTCCTGCAACCACTCCTCAAGCGCCGGATAACGCCGCGACGCATGCGCAAACAAGTGCTCGCCCTCGCGAAGGCGCCGTTTCACTGTCGACTCGGAAGCCTGCGTGCTCGCCGCGATCTCCGGCACGGTCATGTCTTCGATATAGCGCAACGAAAACGCAACACGCTCCGAGATCGGAAGCTGTTCCAGAACCGCGTAGACTGATCGCAGAGCCTCGGTCGCCTCGGCTGATCGCGGCGCGCGGGCCTCATCTGGCATTGACTCGGGTGAAAAAAACAAAAGCCATCGGTTGCGGGTCTTGGCGCGAATGCGATTGTGGGCGACGCCTGTCGCGATGGTGCGCAACCAGACCGTCAACGCCTCGTGACTGCGCAGTGCATGCACCTGTCGAAAGGCCGATATAAAGGTGTCTTGCACGGCATCCGCGAGCTCGGCATGCGGTCCCAACACACCGCGAAGAAGGCGTTCGACCACGCGGGCGTAGCGGGAAAAAAAGGCCCGCTCTGCGGCCGGGTTCCTCGCCTTCAGACCCGCCACAAGTTCGCCGTCGCCGCCGAGGTAGACGACCGAGGCGGCCATTGGGGGACGGGGGGTCGATTCCACGAGACCGTAAGTTCCTGAGTGTAAGTCACCGCAAGGCAACAAGCCGGTTCAAACGCACATGGATGGCGCCGCGCATCAGGAATGCCGCGGCTAAAGCTCCTCGGCGCAGCTCAGATCGTACCCGAACGGCGGGGTGCAATGGACCGTGTGGCAGTTGATGCAGCCCCGGATGTTGCCCTCTTCCTGCACCACCCGATCCACCGACACCCGCTGCCAGAGCCAATCCCCCTCGCCGCCCTTGCCCTTGTACATTACGGTGTACTCGACAAGATCGGCGGGGTTGCAGCCGGCCAATTCGTATTCCAGTTTGACGAGGGTCGCACCTTCCGGATAGGGCGTGCCCTGATTGAGGTTCTTGTACGGCAGCTGCGCGCGTGGATTAGCGAACACCCGGATGTGGCGAAGTTCATGTTCGTGGCTGTGCCGACAGCTGCGCATTTCCAGATAGGTTTGCGAAAAGTCAGCAGGAAAGCGCGGAGAAGGAACACCCTCGTCGCAGCCGAGGGCAAAGAAACCCACCAGGCCCCATGAAACCGAACTGCGTTTGCATCCTACATTCATGGTGCAGGCAGAATCGCACCCGTCGCGGCAATCACCCCCTGATGATCCGGGGCCGCGGTCATGATGTTGCCCCCGCATGCGTACACGGCGTCACCCAGCCCAAAAAGCGCATGGAAGGCGAGTGGGGTTTTCGGGGGCGCAACGCGCCAGCGCTGGCCGCCGTCATACGCCGCGAAAAAACCACGGTAGCCGCTTACCCACAAGGGTTGACCGGGCGCCGTCCACACGCCTTGCAAAACTGGCGGTGCCTCGACGGGCAGCTCGATCGGACTCCACGCCGTCCCGTTGTACCTCAAGAGAATCGCGGTGCCGAGCCCCCCGACTGCGTAGACGTCGTTTGGGGCACGGCCAAAAACCGTAAACAGCGGTTCGTTGCCGATGCCCGAGATCTGTTGCGTCCAGCCCGTTCCGTCGGAATGCAAGATTATGCCGGAGCCGCCAACGATGAACACATCTTTCGCGCTCGTCCCCCATACCTTGAACAGATCCTTTTGCGCTGACATCGGTTTCGCATCGAGAACCGCAACACGAATTCGACTCCATTCGACGCCGTTCCAGTGCAGGATCACGTCGCCTTCGTTGGGTGTAACCGCGAAGTCTGTGCCACCCACCGCATACATGTCATTCGGAGCGGCGCCCCATATTCCGTAGAATATGGTCCCCGGATACCCGGTATCGAAAACGGTCCAGGTTCCGGCCGGGTCGTGGCGGGCGATGACGCCGCCGGCTCCGGACACGAAGACGGGTCCGCCCACGAAACCGTGAGCCCACCACAACTGGTGCGCAATCGGCGGTTCGTTCCGGACCCAGCGCGTTCCGTCGAAGTGAAGCACAAGTGGCTTGCCCTGTTCCCCCCCAACCGTCCAGAGATCATTGGGCGCCGATCCCCAAAGCGATAGCAAGGCCCCGGGATCGTAGCGATCCACCGCCAGGGTATATTCCGGAATCGGAAGCGATTTCACGTCATCGCATCCCGCCAGCGCCCACGATGCCACCACACCTGCGACGGCTAAGGATCGGTGCATGTCGAATCTCGTCCCTCGGTGCAATCGTTGTGGCAGGTGATGCAGGTTCGGGGGGTGTCGGGACCCGTCGCGCTGCCGCTCTTATCAAGAGCTTGCCAGGCCCAGCTATCGCTGGCGTCTTTTTTCATCGCGACGAACCCATCGAGTTCTTTGCAGGCTGCATCGGTGTGCAACTTTTTGACGAGCACCGTGTTCGCTGGCAACGGATACATTCCCGCCTGGTAAGCAGCCGCGCCTTCAGGACTTGCCCAGACGGTGATGGACGTCCCTCCGTGATCGATGCTGAACCGGCAATCGCGCACACGGGTGTACGTCGCTTCAAATGAACTCGGAAACAACGACGGCTCGGATGGCGAATCGTCACACGCCAGGCAAAGTGCGAAAAGAATCCCGCCCGCGATCGCCAATTTTCTTATGGCCATACCACTCGGATCCGGTGGTTGTGGGTATCGGCGATATAGACCTCACCCATGCTGCCAATCTCGACACCATAAGGGCGATCCAAAAGGGCTTGGTTGGCCAGGCCGCTGTCGCCATCGAAGCCGCGTACCCCACACCGGCCCGCAAAGGTTGTGATGATGCCAGCGGCATCCACCTTGCGGACGCAGTGGTTATCGGTATCGGCAATGTAGAACGAACCGTCCGCGCTCACGGCCACGTCCGTCGGTCGCTGCAACTTCGCGGCGATGGCGGGCCCACCGTCGCCGGAATAGCCGCCAATATAGTTGATGTCGAACGTTTCCGGGCCACTGCCCGCAACCGTTCGGATGGTGCCGTCGGCCTCGACCACGCGCACACGCTGGTTGCCGGTGTCGGTGAAGAACAGGCGATCGCCCGGACCCATGTCCATGCGTCCGGCGGGCGGCGCCGACTGACTGAAGGGCTGGAACATGAACGCCGCAGTGGCAGGGCCACCGTCTCCTCCAAAGCCCTGGGGCTTAAACGTTGTTCCCTCACAATTGGGATCCATGGCGAATTCAGTTCGACACACCTTGCAGGCCTGACCACCCATTCCGTCGTCAAAGCAAGCCCGTGTGAAACCAGGTGGTACGTGAACGTAGGTTTTTGGTGGACCCACAACCGTATCGATGAGTCCGGCGGCATCGACGCGTCGAACGCGTTGATTGCCCTGGTCCATGATCAACATGCGACCCGACGAGTCGAATACAGTTGCCACCGGCAGATCGAGCACGGCCATCAGCGCGGCGCCGCCATCTCCACTATAGGAACGAACACCCGTACCACAAAGATTTCGAAGGGTACCGGCGGCGAGATCGACCTCCATCACCTTCGAGTTGTGCCAGGCCGACATGATCATTTTCCCGGTCGGCGAAAAGGTCAGGTGCGTGGGATGGTTCAAAGAAGCGGCCAGTGCTGGACCCTCGAGCGCATCGCCGAGGGATCCGGTTCCGAGCACGGTGACCACCTTGCCGTCAATCACGGTGCGAACGCGATGGTTGTTCCAGTCGAGTACATAAAGCTTGCCATCGGGCCCCTGGGTCATGTCCTGGGGCAAGTAGAGTTGCACTTTATCCGGCGCAACACCGTCCTTCCCAAGTCCGGGTGTCCCTGTTCCCATGACCGTGCAAATAACGCCGGGGCCGCCGCAAACCGACGGATCGTCACAACCTGCGACGCCGACAACCGTTGCAAGCGCACCCATAACCATCGTGGTACGAATAGTTTTTTTCACAGACGAACCCTCCGAATGCGGTGATTGTAGGTATCCAGCACGTACATGTATCCAGCGGTAAACGCCACGCCTGCCGGTCGTTGAACGCTTGCCAGCGTCGCCGGACCTCCATCGCCCGCATAGGTTGCGACGCCATTGCCGACCACGGTCGTCACGACGCCGGTCATGGGATCGAAAGCGCGAATCCGGTGGTTCAATTCGTCGCCGATGTAAATGCGCCCGTCGGGTCCGATGGTTATCTTGCGCGGATTGTTGAGAGAGGCGGCCACACCGGGACCACCGTCACCCGAAAAACCGGCGGTGCCGTTGCCAACGACGGTGTCCACGCGGTTGGCCGCAAAATCAATTCGTCGCACACGGTGGTTCAACACGTCTGAAACGTAAAGCCTTCCCATCGCGTCGAGCGCCATCCCGCCGCCCGGTGGAGGGTTCGATCCGTCCGGTTGCGCCATCATTGCCGCGGCCGGCGGGCCGCCGTCACCTGCAAAACCCTTCATTTTTGGGGTAAAGGCCACCGTCGACATGATGCCGGCAGCGTCGACTGCCCGAATCACCTGATTGCGCTGATCGAGAATATACATGCCGCCGTCAGGCCTCAGCACGATGGTCTGAGGCTGATCAAGCTTGGCTTTCAACATCGGGCCACCGTCACCGGAATAACCCGGTGCACCGCCACATATCACGTAAGCCAGGCCCGTCGCGGGATCAAACTGACGCAACTTGTGGTTGTGCCACGAAACCAGAATAAATTTGCCATCCGGCATCGGAACGAATTGTGAGGGATGGTTCAAATCGATTTCCGTCCCGGGTGCCCCCGGCGGAATCAGATCGGAGATCCCGGGAGGCCGTTCGGGATTGCAGGTCCGAGACGGACCATCGCCGATACAGTCGGTGCCGATAATCGTCTTGAGCGAATTGTCGGGCAGGATCTGTCGCACACGGTGGTTATTCCAGTCGACGATGTAGCCAGCGGTTGCGGTAAAGGTGATGTCGATCGGCCAGTAGAACGTCGACTTGTTCAACGCATGACCATCACCGTCAAATCCCGCTTCGCCCGTCCCAGCCCACGCGCAGATCTCGCCCGGTTTGTCGGTGCAGGTTGTCTCGCCGCCGCCGTCGTCACAACCAATCAAAGCCAGCGCGGCCACCAGAAATCCCGACGCTGCTTCTTTCGCCATGCTCTGATGTTCTGCATGGTTTCAGAGGCCAAATCAACAAGACATGGCGCCTCCGGGCGGAATCGCCGGCGTAGACTGACATGAATGTCCGAGTTGCGTCGCGTTTTGCTGATTTTTCGTTCCTTGACTGCACGTGTATCGCCGTCGCTGACTTGCCCACATTGGCAGGCGAGCCCGTTGTAACGGCGTGGCCACCAAACATCCGGCGCTCTGGGTGCCGAGCAGCTATTTCGCAATGGGCACACCGTGTTGTTGGCCGCCGCTCCCTCGATCCTGTTCACCGTGCTCGCTCCCTTTCACCACGCGGACGACAGCGCCAGAGCGTGAACAATCGAACGCGCCGCTGCGACAATAAACCGCAGTCATGGAGGTTGCGATCGTTGCACGCCGCTGGTAGCACCGGGAAACGATGGATTTAAATACCGCACGGATGGCATTCGGATTGGTCCTGTCGCTCTTCGCGTTTGGAGCCGGATGCCACGAGAGCGCGCACAAGCACGAAGGCGTTGCGAGTGGAGCGACCTGTCCCACCACCAACGCGCCCGACTACGAAAATTTCGGTCGGGCGTTCATGACGAGCTACTGCACCCGATGCCACAGCAGCACCCTGCGCGGAGCCAATCGCAACGGTGCATCGAAAGGTCACGATTTCGACTCAAGCGATGGCGTCTTGGCCGTGATGGATCACGTCGATCAGCATGCAGCCGCCGGTCCGAATGGCGTCAACGATGAGATGCCGCCCTCCGCTCCGTTTCCGGCCGAGGAAGAACGCAAGAAACTCGGCCAGTGGCTCGCCTGTGAGCAAGTGCGGCCGGACGGTGCTACTGGATCGGCAGGCGATGCAACCGCGCCCTGAGGGGTCGACCAAACCCAACTCATTCACATCCCGGTGGGTGCACAGCGTGACCCTCGGGATCGACCAGCAAGGGTGCATCGCAATTTCTGTGTGACGGTTTCTCGATTTCTTTTAACACGCGCTCTGCCGATTGCACCCAGCCATCGCCCGCACGATAAATGTCGAGAAATCGCAAGAGGTGCGTCTTCGCCGAAACGACATCGCCGCTCTGCAATTCGGCCATTCCGGCGTGGTAAAGCGCCATGAAGTTATCCGGCGTGTAATCGAGAACAAGGCGCATGATCGGTCCCGTCGCGGCGTCGTCACCCTGATCGGCCACGGGGTGAACGATGTTGAAGACCTGATTGGCGGCAGCCATCCGCTCTGCTTCGGCGAGGGCGTCGAGCGTGCGCTTGGCCTGTGTAATCTTCCCGGCAAGGGCATAACAGGCGGCGGCGTCGGCTTGACCCACGGTGGTAGCCGGCGCGGGATCCGCCCGCAACGTCACCTCGGCTTCAATCGCATTACAATGGGGCCGCACACGCGAAAACCAATCGACCGGAGGCGCAACCCCATTTGACACGGGCCTGAACTCTCCTTCGACCGTGACACCCGGAGACAAATCCTCAAGATCGTTTGCGGAAAACACTTTGAGTGCCACAAAACCTGCGTAACCAACCGCAGCACCCAGGGCGATCACGCGGGGGCGCGGCCGGGCAAGGCCACGCTGCTGCAGTACCTTTCGAGCATCGGCGACGGACTGCAAACGGTTGCCGACAATCGGTTCAAGCATGCCGTCAAGCGCCGGAACAAGCGCCCGGGGCAAGGGCAGTTTGTCCAACCGAATTTTCCCGGTTCTTTCATTCATCGGCAAGGCACCCGGTTCGGTGCCCGTTGCCGCAACCACAACGGTCATCGCGATCGCATAGAGATCCGACGCAGGTCGCGCGGTGTTCATCATTTGCTCGGCCGGCATGTATCCAAACGTTCCCGCCGTGGTGGATCCGACACTGCGATCGGAACGCAAGCAATCTCGTACCGAACCAAAGTCCACCAGATGTGGCTCGTCGGTCTCGTCGAGGATGATGTTGCCGGGCTTGATGTCGCGGTGAACGATGGGTGGCGCAAGGGAGTGCAGGTAGTCCACAAGCGCAAGCAAGGCATCGAGCAAGCGTGTCACGGCCGCCGATGGAAGCGCACCGTTCGTTTTCAAGCGTGAGGCTAGTGAATCGCCAGCGATGTACTGCTGAACCAGCATGAAGGTGGGCTGACCCCGGACCTCTTCGGCACGGGCAACGGCGCGTCGGCCGTCCAGAATGAACGAGGACAGGTAACGCGGAATGCCGGGATGGTCGATTCGTCTGAGGGTCGCGGCCTCGCGCTCGAACAACTCAAGTACCTTCCATTCAGAAAGCCCTCGCAACTCGATGGCTTTGACAATCGCCTTCTCACCGGTCCTCGAATCCACGACTCGGTACGTGACGCCGGACGATCCCATGCCCTGAACCGCCTCGACGCGGTACGTCCGATCCAGCCCCGCGATTTCGTCACCGGTGGCAAACATTCAGTCTAGATGGATCGGCAGAGGGCGAGCCGTCCTCAAGCACCCCACGCAAATGTTTCGACAATCCGACCGGAGTCAGGACAATAACGGAATGCGACCTTTCCGTGCCCTGACCTTGACCGCCCTCCTTTTGACCAGCCTTTGCCTTTCCGTGCAAAATGTCGCATGGGGTCAGGTCAAGACGGCCGCCGAGCTCGTCGAGGCTGTCAACAATGGCCAGCCCAACGCGACGGTCCTCGTCGCCGCCGGAACCTTTGAACTGTCGGCTTCCCTGCGCCCCAGGATGGGAATGAAGCTAAAGGGAGCCGGCATCGGCAAGACCATCATTCGCAACACGGCGAGCTGGGCGCCCGGCAACGCAGGTCTCTCGAATGATGAAGGCGCGCAAAAGGCCGCCATTGCGTGCAATTCGTATCTCGTTGATCTGGGCGAGAACACGACCGACGTGAGCCTGTCGGAGATGACCCTCACGGGTCCGCAGTTACACGGTGCCATCTGTGGGATCACCCCGCATCGACTCGAGTTGATGCACCTCGAGATCAAACATTTTCTGTGGGCGGGCCTGCGCACGTTCATCATGGATGGCGCCCACATTCACGACAATTTCTTCGAGGATGCAGGCGGAAAAAGCGGGGTCACGACGGGATCATCCGGAGGCGGCCTGTTTCTGACCTACACCAAGGATGCGAATATCCACGACAACCGTTTCAAACGCAGCGCCGGGAACGACTACTACGGGATAAAGGGTCGCGAGGCCCGCAATGTTCGCATTCACCACAACAGCATCGAAACCGATTTTGCGATCGAGTTTCCCTTTGAAAACGACCACGTTGTCGAGATCGACCACAACTACCTTGGCGGCACCATTTCGATCCCGAAATACGGCGGCGGAACCTTTCCCGCCGGTAGCCATTCGTTCCACGTTCACCACAACTATTTCAAAACGTCCTACGCCTTCGAGTACCACCGTGGGGGCATCGAGATCGATCACAACCTATTTGATTTCCCCACGACCGGCGATTACGGGAACCTGATCTCGGGATTCGACCAGTCACCCGCCAGCCAGGGTGGCACGTCGATGCACGACAACCTGATTCACAATCCGGGTCGGGGCCTTTACTGGAACGAGGGGATCTACAACAATTTTGCGTTCTTCAATAACCATGTGATCGCAGAGACCACGGTGACGCCCCGAACCGAGGGTCTCTTTGATTTTCGCCCCGAACGCAACGGGATGAGCACCGACTGGAAGACCATCGAAATTCGCGACAACATCTTCGATTGCAGGGGAACGTCACGACCGCTGCTGCGCAACGAACCGAGTCGCGCTGCTGTTATCGAGAACAACACGTTCATCAACATCAAGGATTCTGCAAACCACCCAAACCGTGACACGGGCAAGAAGAAGGGACCGCTGGAAGGGCTCGCGTATCGCCTCGGCGCCAGTGAGGAATGGACTGTCAAAGATTGGACGATCTCAAAAAGCCAGGCCATCACGCCCCAGGGCGGCGCGGGCGGCACCGGTACACTGGGAGGCGCCGGCGGCATGATTGGTGCCGGCGGCATGATTGGTACCGGCGGCATGATTGGTACCGGCGGCATGATTGGTACCGGCGGCACCAACACGGGAGGCAGTGCACCCTCAATCGACCCGGTGGGCGGAAACGCGGGCGCAAGTGTCGATAACGCCGGAACCACAGGCAACCCGGCTTCGAGCGATCACGGCAGCGGTTCCTGTTCCGTAATTCGCTTGCGAGCAAGCAAAGCACAGCCCTACGGGTGGATGGTTGCTTTTGCGGTGTTGCTGCTCCTTCGTCGCCGCGGCCGACGGAATACTTGACCGCCCCTTTGCCCGATGCGACATGATGACGCACCTGGCTCGATCTTTGTGCATTCGCGCATGACCATGGTTGGCTCTCTGCCTGGCTTCGACAACGAGGTCTTCGGACTTGGATATTCGTTCTTTTTTCTCGGTTACGTCCTGCTTGAGATCCCAAGCGGGCTTATCGTCGAGCGCTGGGGCGCAAGCCGATGGATAGGCCGCATCATGATCACCTGGGGCATCGTCGCCGCGGTGCAGGCCTTCGTCAAAACGCCGACGCAGTTCTATGTAGTACGGTTTCTTCTTGGCCTTGCCGAGGCAGGCTTTTATCAATCCCAGGATATCGAACGCCTTGTTGACCATCGGATTGCCACCCAATCAGCCGCTTTTCGGTATGGTTGGCTGGCAATGGGTGTTCATCGCGTGGGCTCTGCCCGCGGTGCTGCGTGGCCCCTCGTGGTTTATTTTTTCTTGCCCGACAAGCCCAACAAGGCACGCTGGTTGACCGGCGAAGAGCGCGAGGCGCTACAGGACGAGCTTGCCCGGGAACACGCAACCCATGCGCACCTCAGCTTCGGGCAGGCCTTGCGCGATAAAAAGGTGCTGGTCATCGCTCTGTCCTACGTTTGCGCGGTGATTGCTTTTTACGGACTCGACTTTTTTGTTCCGAGCATTCTCGGCAGCTGGTACGGGCTCGACATGTCGACCTTGACCTGGTTGCTCGTGCTCGTCGCCGGTGCGTCGCTCATCGGTCAGCTTTTCACCGGATGGAATTCCGATCGCCTTCGCGAACGGCGTCTGCACACCGCAATTCCGCTCGCCCTTTCCGCTGTTGCGCTCGCCCTGCTTCCGTTTTCCCGGGGCAACCTGACCTTCACCGTGACGCTTTTTTTCTCGCAACCCTTGGCACGAAGGCGTACCTGCCCTCGTTCTGGTGTCTGCCCTCGCTCTTTTTGACCGGGACGGCTGCGGCGGGGAGTGCCGGTTTCATCAACACGCTCGGGAACACCGGCGGGCTCATCGGATCGGATGCGGTCGGCAAGATCGAGGCGGCAACGGGTTCGTTCGAGGGGGGCATGTACTTCATCGCTGCCGCGGCCGCCGTCGCCTCGCTCGGCTTTGCATCATTAAGGATAGGGAGACGGACCTGACTACAACGATTCGCCGAGTACCATCAGTTCGAACGCCAGCGCGGAGATCTCGGCGCATTCAAGCAAGCGGGCGTCCACGGCCTCGTTCGATATGTCAACCATGGTCTCGTCAGCCCGAGAGAACCTGAGCGGGGGGCGACCGCGAAGGTCAAATTGGCCATCGAATCGTCACTTTCAGGGTGAACCATCTACCGAATATCGGATGTTTGGGATTTTTTTGCCTCTTTGGATTTGCCTTTTCTCCACAAGCGGCTAATTTGTCTCTCCCGGCGTCACTTTCGGACCTCAACGAAGGAAAGTCGGTCAAACTCGAAGAAAAGTACGAAGATGAACCAACCGATTGCAAACAAGGGTGAAACGACCACCGCTGAAACGCCCGATCGCATCCCGACCGGGGGCGAAATGCTTATCCGCTGCCTCGAGCGCGAGGGCGTCACACACGTATTCGGTCTGTCGGGTGGAGCGGCGATGCCGATCTTCGACGCGCTCTACGATTCCAAGATCAAGCTTATCCTTACGCGTCATGAACAGGGCGCGACCCACATGGCCGACGGCTGGTCGCGCGCCACGGGCGGCGTGGGTGTGGCACTCGTGACCTCGGGTCCGGGCGCGACCAACACCGTGACGGGTCTTTTAACCGCGTTGATGGATTCGGTGCCGATGATCGTCCTTTGCGGCCAGACCATCAGTCCGATGCTCGGCAAGGACGCCTTCCAGGAAGCCGACGTGACGGGCATTACCTACCCGGTCGTCAAGCACAGCTACCTCGTTCGCAATACGAATGACATTCCCCGCGTGATGAGAGAGGCCTTTCACATCGCGACAACCGGACGTCCCGGTCCCGTGCTCATCGACCTGCCGAAAGACGTGACCTCCGGTCCCTGCACCGCATCGATGGTGGACGAGATCAACCTGCCCGGCTACGAGTTGCCTTCACGGGCAAGCGCCGACAAGTTGAAAGAGGCCGCCGCGATCCTGTCGCGCAGCCGTCGCCCCGTGCTTTACGTGGGACATGGTTCGGTCATCTCCGGTGCAGGCGAAGCGATCATGCGCCTTGCCGAGAAGCTGCGAGCCCCCATCGTCAATACCTTGCTTGGCAAGGGTGCAACGCCCGAAGACGGTCCCTTGCACCTTGGCATGCTGGGGATGCACGGCACCGCTTACGCCAACAAGGCCGTGGCGGACTGTGATTGCATCATGGCGATCGGCGCACGCTGGGACGATCGCATCACCGGCAAGCTCTCCGAGTTTTGCATGGGCGCGGCCAAAATTCACATCGACATCGATCCGGCCGAGTTCAACAAGATCGTGCGACCCGACGTGTCGCTTTCGGGCGACGCCCGCGCCATCGTGGAAGATCTCATCCCGCTCATCGAGCCAGCCGAAACCAAGGACTGGCTTGCGCAGATCGCACAGTGGCGCAAACAGTATCCGCTCAAGTACTCGAAGAAGGGTGGACTCAAAGCGCAACACGTTTTGGATCGCCTCGACAAGCTGACCAAGCGCGAAGCCATCATCACGACGGACGTGGGTCAACATCAGATGTGGGCCGCACAGTTTTGTCTGACCACCAAGAACCGGCACTGGCTGTCTTCGGGTGGCGCCGGCACCATGGGATTCGGCTTTCCAAGTGCCATGGGTGCGCAGTTCGCGTTTCCGGATAAACAGGTTTGGACCGTGGTCGGCGACGGTGGCTTTCAGATGACCCTCTGTGAGCTTGCCACGGCTTCGTTGCACAAGCTTCCGGTCAAGATCCTCATCATCAACAACCACTACCTCGGCATGATTCGGCAGTGGCAAGAGTTGTTCTATGACAACCGCCTGTCGGGCGCCGATCTCGATGGCAACCCGGACTTCGTCAAGCTTGGCGCGGCCTACGGCGTCAAGGGCTGGAACATCAAGCGCGCAGCCGATATCGATCGCGTCTTGAAGGCCGCCATCGCGTACAACGACGGCCCCTGCATTGTGAACGCAGAGGTTGTGAAGGAAGACAATGTGTTCCCCATGATTCCGGCCGGTGCCGCACTCAAGGACATGTTGATTGAGCGGCCCAAGCGCAAGCTGGCCAAACCCACGGGCTCGACATAATTCTTTTTTGGAGATTCGTATGACCACCAGCGCCTTGGCCCTCAGCCCATCCACCATCGATTACCCCCTGCACACCATTTCGATTTTGGTGCGCAATCAACCAGGCGTGCTTGTCCGTGTTTGCCTTGTGTTTGCCCGCCGCGGTTACAACCTGGAAAGCCTGGTTGTGAGCCCGGGCGTGCAGGACAAGAACTTCTCGCGCATCACCACCACCTGTCGCGGTGAACTCGCAACGCTTGAACAGATCATCAAACAGCTCGCAAAACTGGTGGATGTTGTGCAGGCGATCGATCATACCGGCCAGCAAGTGGTCGAAACCGAGATCGCGCTCATCAAGATCCGTTGCGAAGGCGAGTTGCGTGCCGAGGTGCTACAGATTGTCGAGCACTACAAGGCCAAGGTAGTCGACTACAAGAGCGAGTCCCTGGTGGTGCAGATTGCGGGTGTGACTGCAAAACTTGATAACTTCGTTGAACTCGTCAAGCCGCTGGGCGTGACCGAGATGGTTCGCTCGGGCAAGCTGTTGATTGCACGCGGTTCGGACGAGACGTAGGGGACAAATGACGTTCTCAGGGGCGGAACGTCACAAGTTCGATCTCCTTGATGGCCTTGAAATGTTTCACATTGGACGTGATAAGCGGTTGTGAATTCTCAACTGCAGTGGCAGCAATAATCGCGTCGGCGGCCCGCACGTTGGACGAAAGCCCATACTCTTCCACGTAGATCATTGCGCGATGACCTATCCCCTCAGTGAGGGGCAGAGCTGTAAAACATAATTCCGCCAGAAACCGTTTGATTGTTCGCAGATCGGCCTTGCGCGGGCTCCCTGTAGGAGCTCCATGATGGTCTGAACAGAAACGTAGCGCTCATCCACGCGGTCGATGACGTTTGCGGCACCGGTGGATCCTCGCTGCGCGTAGTTCAAGACGTCCGTATCAAAGATCACGGTGTCGACCGCCTCTTAGAACATCCATAACTTTCGCCACTGTTTGCTTTTCATGCGAATGCATCCCGAAAAACGCAGTCTCTCGAACGCGTTTGGGAGCCGTTGCAGAAGCTGGCACGATGCGTGCCTTGAGTTTTCCTCGGTAAAGCACGGAAACCGTCTCACGCCGATCCAACGCCGCGAGAATCTGTTTGGTCTTGTAGCGAAGATCGACAATGGACGCGTTCATGCACACCTGTCTTAAATGTCTACATCGTATAGACATATTGCAGCGACGCGCAACCGTTTCAAAACGGAATCGTCACCGCGACCGAGGTTGACGTGCACCATCCGAGTGACACCTCAAGTCTTGAGGATGTCAGTCAGCACACCTTGATAACGGGCATCTCCGAAGCCATTTACCTTTAAACCAAACGGGTGGCAAAGCGCGGCAAGGAGATGGTTGTGGGGCGTCGTGGCGACCTTGGTACTGGGATACTTCCGGTGAAATCCCGTTTGAAGGTAGTTGCGTCCGCCGAACACCACGAACCCAACGTTGCGGCCCGCGTGACCCGAGGGATCGCCAAACTCGGTGCCCCAAAGTACGATCGTGTTGTCAAGCAAGGTGCCGTTGCCCTCGGCGATCGATTGAAGGCGCTCCAGCAATCCCGAGAACAAGCGCGCAATCGATCGCATGTAGATTGCCATTCTATCGCGCGCGATCTTCATAGCGTTGGCGTCGTTCGTACTGAGGTAGTGCGCCACCTCCCCATGCATGTCCTTGATAGACGAAAGCGATGGCTCCCACGGTACGGTACCCGACATACCACCGTATCCCAGTACCACCCGCGTCCGATCGCACGCGAATCCGTGCGCGATCACATCCGCAAGGGCGCCGAACTCGGCGGCTCCGTGGGTCATCGTCCACTTTTCTTGATAATCGGAAACACTGGTCGGCCGCACCGGCGCACGCGGCGCCGTGCATCCCACAATCGTCGGAGCCGGTGCCCCCAGCTTGCGTTCAATGTCGGCCAATCCCTGCAAGTGCATCTCCAATTTTTGACGCTCTTGGTTTGCGAGCCGACCTTGAAAGGTTTTCGCCTGACGCGCAAGGGTTTGCACCACGCTTCGGCGTCGCGCCAGTTCTCGATTGGCCGCAGTCGGATCCGATCCGCCTCCGGCCGGCGCGGTGAAGCCCCCGAACAGGCGTCGATACAACCCGCTCGGAACATCATCTGGCCGCATCAACCCAGCCGTCGGCTTTCGGTTGGCGTCATACGAAAAGGTGTTGTTGCCACTCTGCGCGTTCGGACCGGCATCCAGCATCGCAACCACCGCCGAGGCGATGGCAGTTTGACCTTGCAGTTTTGACCCAAGAAACTGGTCTAGCGTGGGACCGGAAACCGCAACACCACCTTGCCCGAGATTGGGAACCCGCTGTCCCGAAAGAAAAGTGGTCGCGGAATCTTCGTGCCCAACGTAATCCTCGCCACCTGCGTTCTGATCCATGCGGCATTTGTATGACAGGCCCTCCAGAATCAAGGTTTGATCTGCAAAGGCCTTGCACGGCTCAAGAATGGATTGGTTGTAGACAAGAGAATCCGGGGTCAACTGACCACCCGGCCCTGTGGTTTTGGGGCGGAGGAATTCCCATGGCGGTCCATGGGGGGTCCACAAGATCACGAGGCGGGGTGGCGGCGATCCCGCTGCATTCGCTGGAGGCGCCAACCATTGCAAAAATGCCGATGCCGCCGGTGCGGCACCGATCGCCTTCAACAACAGCCGTCGTTCATGGGATGGTTTCACTGGGCGCCTCGCAGGATGAAGGTTTGAGACGTGATGGTGGCCAAAAGCATATCGCGTAAATTCAATTCGCCGGTGCGCAACCGCTCGCCGGTCGCCTCGGACCAGATCTTCTCATCGTCCGTTTCCTCGCGGGCCGAAGCGTGGCGCAACCAGTTCAGCGCGAAACAGGCATTCGCCTCAGGGGTTTGTGCGAGCGCCATAGTCAATTCGATGGGACCAGTGACCTCCTGCCGAAGGTTGCCGACCTCGAGAACGCCGCGCGCATCGATCGGGTGGCCATTTTCCAGGGTTCGGTAGCGGCCAATGCCATCAAAAACCTCGAACGGAAATCCCAGCTCGTCCATCACCGCGTGACAGCCCGCGCAGGTGGGATTTCGGGAATGCTCGGCAAACAGCTCGCGCGTGGTTCGTGGGGCCATCGTGGGGACCGTGGCGTTGATGTTGGGTGGTGGAGCCGGAATCAATTCACACAACAGTCGCCGCCGAACGAACGCGCCCCGCATGACCGGCGATCCGTAGGCACTGTGGCCGAGGGTCGAAAGCAGACTGGCTCGCCCCAGGATGCCGCCCCGCTCGGGGGGCAATTCAACCGTCGCAGGAAAACTTCGGGGTTGCGGTTCAACGCCGTAGAACTGTGCCAACGTCGAATCCACGGTGGCAGTCCGACTCGTAAAAAGCTCGGCGACGCTTGCATCTTTATCAGCCAGGATTCGTGTCACGAAATCCAGGCTTTCGGCTTTCATTTGGTCTTTGAGCGTGGCCGTGAATTGGGGAAAAACCGTCGTGCTCTTTTGATCAAACCGAAGCGTTTCCAGCATCAACCAACCGCGTGCAAACTCGTTCAACGCGGCCTGCGCGCGTGGCCCATCCAGCAGACGACGAACGTGTTCAGCGCGCGTGGCCGACGAACCAAGCTCGTCACGGGCTGCCGCCATTCGCAACCCGTCATCCGGGGGGCCAGCGGTCAGCATGAAGGCGATCTGGTTGGCGATCTCCTGCTGCGTGAGGGTGACATAGCCAAGCGCATTCGGTTGATCGCCGAGTTCGGTGCGAAACATCGTGTAGGGCGATTGCAACAGCACTTCGTAGGCGAGCCGCACACCGGCTTCAAAGGTCGATCCGGTCCGACCCACCTCAAGTACGGCCATCAGTTCGGCAACGTCGCCGTCGGTGGCGTCGCGGTGGTAGGCAATCCGTACCACATCGCGGAAGGTTTGGCGTGCGCAACCGAGTTCGTCGTTTCGATTGGTACACTTCAGCAGGGTGGTCAGTGGCACGCCTGCGATCCACGATTTCGCCGCAACCCAGAGGTTTTCGGTCAACAAGGGGCGCATTTCGAGCGTGTCGCTGAAATTGTGAAAACCGTGGACCGTCGGATCGGAGGGAAACTGGGTCGCGTAGGCCGTGGCGCCACCCAGAATCGCCTCGACGGTTCGGCCGTATTCGAGCGGCGTCAGGCGCCGGATGCGCCGCGGCGTCACGGACAGGCGCCCCTCGCCGAGGGCGACCGGACCGGGCGTCACGTCGCCACGGGGCATATCGATGGGCAGTTCATCGTCCTGTGACACCCCGGTTCCATCCGAACCACCGCCCGGCCCAGGGTCGTCCGGATCCAGGGAATTCGGATCACCCGTTGAACCCGAAATGCTGCCCGTGCAGCTCATCGACAGAAACGCCATCCCGAGGAGTAACCTCGCCATTTCAAGATGCCTGGGTGATTCCACAATGCTGACAACGCGCGAACGGCCGCAGCCATGCAATCTTTTTTGTGGCGCATCGGGCCAAGGCCGCATCGGTCTGTAGAAACAAATCGTCTTTGCCGATGAAGATATCTTGCACAGTGCGTTCGGTTGGTGCGTTTTCCAGGTAGGCCGCGAGCAAGCGGAACGACGTGGCCATGTCTGACGAGCGTGTTGCAGCCGCCTACCGGAAATACGGGGGGATCATCTATGCCCGATGTAAGAAAATCCTCGGAGACGAGGCCGAGGCCGAGGACGCGACGCAAGAGTCGTTCCTGCGCCTACATCGCCATCTGGCACGCCTTGACGATCCGCAGGAGGCCATTCGTTGGATCTATCGCGTCGCCACCAACTATTGCTTCAGCGAGTTGCGCAGTCGACGTCATCGACCGATACCGGTGGAACGCGTTCCTGACATCGCGATCGAACACAGAGCAGAGGATTCCATGATGGATCGCGATCTCGTCCGAGGATTGCTGGCGCGGGTTCCGGAAAAAGTTCGCACCGCGGCCTGGCTGCATTTTGCAGAAGGCTTCGGGCAGGACGAAGTCGCGCAGATACTGGGGCTTTCCCGTCGGACGATTGCGAGCCGAATCTTGCATTTCAAACGCTCCACCCAGCGCGCAGCGGGAGAACATCTGAAATGATCCCGATCGAAAACGCCGATCGCCACCTGTCTCCCCTCGAGCTGGATTCGTTGCTGCTTCCGGATCCGGTGAACGCCGACATGGCAGCGCATCTGAGAACATGTGCGCACTGTGCCACCGCCCGTGATGAACGGGAACGCGATGCACGCCACTTCCAGCGCCAAGTATTTTCGCGCACGTTGCCCGAGATTGAACGCCACCTGGTGCGACGCGCACGCGGTTTTTTTCGCTGGCCCTTCATATCGGCACTCGCGCTGCCGGCGCTGGCAACCGCGGTATTGCTGTTGCCGAGTGCACCTTCGAAGGTGTCGACACCCATCGCAAACACCGAGGCCTTTGGCATCAAGGGCGAGCCACAGGTGTCCTTCAAGGTGTTTGCCAGACGCAACGAAGTCACCTTCGAGGTTTCCAACGGGATGCACTTGCTTCCTGGCGATCACTTGCGATTTCAGGTGCAATCTGGGGGCACAGGATTCTTGATGGTGGGCTCGGTTGACGGCGCGTTGCAGGCGAACGTCTACGCACCGTTCGATGGAACGACGAGTGTTGCGATTGGCAGATCAATGCGCGCCGTCGATCTGCCCGGGAGCGTGATCCTGGACGACATCCAGGGAGAGGAGCGGTTGTTCGCCGTATTCTCCGCCGCGCCCATCGAAAAGAAACGCATGATCGCAGCCCTCACGGCTCACGCAGCGCTACCGAAAGCGCAACGCGCAGGGACGCACCATCTGCAACTGGATGGCTTGCTAGCCTCGCAATCCTCAATCGCGTTCACGAAGGACAAGGCGCCTTGAAATTGCCCTTCGTCGTTGCTTTTTTCGTTTCACTCGGCGCGACGCTGGCTACGACCTGCCCCGCCCAAGCAGAAGTGCGACGGTTTGCGGTTGTGGTCGGCAGCAACTTGGGCAGTGGGTCGCGACCGGCCCTGCGATTTGCCGAACGCGACGCCGAAAAAATCGCCGAGGTGTTGTCTGCACTTGGCGGCGTTCGGGCGAACGACATGGCCCTGGTCAAACAACCCAGCGGTGCCGAACTGCGCCGAGTGCTCGACTCGATTGCGCAGCAGATCGACGCGTGGAAAAACGGACCCGGGGCACGCGCCATCGTGATCTTTTATTTTTCAGGGCATTCGGATGGGCAATCGCTTGAGCTTGAAGAGGAACGGTTCGCGTTTTCCGATCTGCGAGCCTGGTTCAAGCGCTCGCGGGCCGACGTGAAACTCGGCATCATCGACAGCTGTCGCAGCGGCGCCTTGTTGGCCATGAAAGGCGGACGACCGGGGCCGTCTTTCGATGTTCGACTGGTCGACAACGCAACGACCACCGGCGAGGCGATGTTGACGTCAGCCGCGGCCGATGAAGTGGCCCTCGAAGCCGCTGAACTCCATGGCTCGGTATTCTCACATCACCTTGTTTCGGCGTTGCGGGGGGCTGCCGATGCGTCAGGCGATGGTCGTGTCACGCTTTCCGAAGCCTACGACTACACATTCGCGCGGACGGTCTCAACGACCGCTGATACCCTCATTGGCCCCCAGCACCCTGGCTACGACTACCGCCTTTCGGGACGCGGCGATCTGGCACTCACCGAACTCAATCAACCAGAGGGCGGCCTCATCGAGTTTCCCATCGAGCTGCAACCCGATCGGATTCTGGTATTGCAAGGCACGCAGCGACGGGTGATAGCGGAACTTGGTACCGGATCATCACGTCGCATCGCACTTGCGACCGGCAACTACGAAATGCGCGTGTGGCATGGCAAACGGTTGTTGTCGGCGCGGGCTTCGGTGACGCGCACCACGGTTCTTGCGTTGTCCCTGTCGGACTTTCAGGATCTGCCCCCGCAGCTCGCCATCGCCAAGGGCTCTGCAACGGCAACACCGGATGGAGCCGTTTCCGCAGTGGCCCGCCAATCCTCCGAAGCGGCTTTCGCTATTTTTGCCGGTTCAGGTTTCCAGGCTGGCCTTTCGCCGGGCAATGACGTTTTGCCCACCCTGCGGATCGCTGTCACTCAGGCCGGCGCACGCCCGGCTCACCTGGGACTGAGTGTTGCCCGAAACCTCGGCGTGCAAGCGATCCGTGAGACGCATGCGTATTTCGATATTGGAAAAGGGCTTGCATCCAAATGGAACAACTTGCGATTGACAACGGGCGCTGCGATTGGCGCGGGATGGTCATCTCAGGGAATTGCGGGGGATCCGCGCGATCGATGGACCGCCCTCGGGCGTGCCGCATGGACCAACAGCATCAGCGTTGCGCTTGGCGAAAGGTTCGCCGGGGCTTTGCAAGTTGATCTGGCAATGCACCTTGGACGCTGGCGAGGCGAAGGACTGGAAACGTCCTTCTTGCCGACCGCCTGGCTAGGCATCATGATGATGCAGTGAGGGTGTCGCCATCGCGTTTTCGTGCCTTGTTGGTTTCGGCATCGGTGGCCACCGTCGGGTGCGGGCCCGGACTGGATCACAATCCACTCGCTCGACCCGACGCAGACGCGGTGGGCGATGGAGGCAGCCCCGTTCCGTCGTGCTTTCTACCGGCTGCGGCTTTCTGTGAAACGTTTACTGCGGCTGCACCCGGCGGTCGCGGGGGTGATCTGGATGAGACCCGTTGGGGTGTTTCGCGTCTGACCAAGGCCATCAATGTCCCCCAGGGACAGTTCAACGCCTTCGAGACGGCGTCCGCCATCGATTGCACGGGCGCTCGCACGGTGACCCCTGAAAATGATTCTTTTTTTTGCCAAGACGATCGTGGCAAAACCGTATTACGACAGACTTTGCGCGACAGCGACACGGCGGGCTTTGCGTTCCACACCTTGCGCATTCGGCAGCCCTTTGATTTCTCGGGTCGGACGGGCTTGCTCAAATTTGGGGTGGATGCCTGGCAGCGACAGGGAAGTTGGTTCGAGGTTTGGCTGGTCGATGAACCCATTTCTGCGGCCCACGACGACGCACCCGCGATGGAGACCCTGCCCCGTCGCGGTCTCGGCTTCGTGTTCCATGCCGTGTGTCCGAGCGGCGAGGGGCAAAATAGCTTGTCCGAAGTCTTGTTGGTCGACAACCATCGGATCGTGACACGCCACGGCGTCCCCACATTCGACGCTCATTCGTGTTTCGATACCCTCGCCGGTCGGACGAATCGCATGGAGTTGCGCATCGGCAATGGCATCGTGGAACTGTGGGCCTCAAACCCGGACGATGCTTCTGTCTTGCGAACTGTCGCACGCCTTTCCGGATTGCAGCTGCCGCTCGTTCGAGCGTACGTTCACTTTGTGCAGGTGCAGGCCTCGCCCACCAAATGGGGTGACCCGGCCGACTCGACGCGGAGCTGGGACGACATCGCCTTTGATGGTCCCCGCCTTTCGACGCCGAGGGCGTACGACGTTCCCGATGCCTTGCAATCGATCGCTTCATGGGGTGTAGGATCGTTGCCCTTTTTCAATACCGGCTACGCGCTGCGCCCGGGTGCACAGCAATCGCTTTCGTTCGAGGGGGTCAATCTCGGTCAGATCACTTCGGCGACGCTGAATCTGACGGTACAAAACCTGCGTTCAGGTGCCCTGCAACTGCGGTGGAACGGTGGCGCCTGGAACACCGTTTCCTTCCCTTACGTGTCGGCTTCGTCGAGCTGGCGCGCGGTATCCGTACCACTTGTCACAAGCGAGCTCAAACCCGGTCGAAACCAGCTGGAACTTCGCGTCTCTGGCGATGAGCCCACCGTGGTGGCCAACGTCGATCTAACCCTGGGATCAGACGATCCCTGAACTGGCTTTGAGCGACAAGGCCACCGTTTCGCTCCTGTCGAGCAAGAAGCCACCGGGCGAGCGAAAAGACCCCGTTGCGCAGTCGCGCCAAGACCGGCGCCTCGTTTGGCAACGCTTTTTGCCTCGCCGCCTTGCCTTATCTCTGACACGCTGTTCCCCGCCCGCTCATGCGCCACATCGTCGTCAAAGGAGCCCGTACGCACAATCTGCGGAACGTGGACGTCCAGATCCCCCGCGATCAATACGTGGTGGTGACGGGGTTGTCGGGCTCGGGAAAATCGTCGCTCGCGTTTGATACGATCTTCGCCGAGGGACAGCGCCGCTATGTCGAATCCCTTTCGGCCTACGCGCGACAGTTTCTCGATCAGATGGACAAGCCCGATGTCGATCTCATCGACGGCCTGCAACCCGCCATTGCCATTGAACAGCGGTCCGCTTCGCGCAATCCGCGCTCAAGCGTCGGAACCGTCACCGAGATCTACGATTACCTGCGGCTTTTGTGGGCCCGCATCGGTGTGCCGCATTGCTGGACCTGTGGCAAACCCATTGCCGCCCACACCCTCGATCAGATGATCGATCGGGTTCTAAAACTACCCGAGGGCACCAAATTCTCCGTGCTGGCACCGGTCGTCCGTGGGGAAAAAGGGGACTTCAAGGATTTGTTCCCGCGCCTGATGAAGGACGGCTACGTCCGCGCGCAGATCGATGGCGAGTTGCTCGAGCTTGATGACACGATAAGCCTCGACGCCCGTAAAAAACACCAGATCGACGTGTACATCGACAGGCTCGTACAAAAAGACGGCATCCGGCAGCGCCTCGCCGATTCGATCGAGATCGCCCTGCGACTTTCCGATGGCCTCGTGCGCGTGACGCCGCTCGAAGGAGACGATCTGTTTTTTTCCGAGCGTGCCACCTGTTCCGATTGCGGCACGCGCTATCCCGAGATCACCCCACGCATGTTTTCGTGGAACAGTCCGCTTGGCGCCTGCACGACCTGCGATGGCATGGGCGTTCACCGTCGCTTCGATCCCGATCTCATCGTCCAGGATCCGGAGCTTTCGTTGCGCGAGGGGGCCATCCTACCCTGGGAGCGTCGAAACGCAGCACATTTTCAGCAGCTGCTCGATACCCTCGCAGTCCGTTTTGAGTTCGACCTCAACGCGCCCTGGAAATCGCTTCCACCGAAGATCAAGACCCTGCTTTTGCACGGTTCAGGCAAAGAGATTGTTGAGTTCAAGGTCGAGCGCAACGGGCGAAAACACACGTTCAAACAACCCTTCGAAGGCGTGTTGCACAACCTGGAACAGCGCTTCGCCGAATACGGCAAGGGTGAGCGCGGCTCGGGCGACGGCGGCGAAGATCTGCAGACCGCGCTGGAGGAAATGCAGCAGTACATGGCCCAGACGCCGTGCGCCGACTGCGAGGGCACGCGGTTGCGAATCGAATCCCGGCACATTCGGATCGGTGGCCAGGACATTTCAGGCGTGACACGGATGACCACGCGCGCGGCGCTGCATTTTTTCAAGACTGTGGATTTGCCCCGGCGCGATCGGTTGATAGCGGATCGAATCCTGCGCGAGGTGACGCAAAGGCTTAGTTTTTTGGTCGAGGTCGGCGTCGACTACCTGTCGCTCGATCGAAGTGCCGCAACGCTTTCGGGCGGTGAGGCCCAGCGCATACGCCTTGCGACCCAGATTGGCTCGGGACTTTCCGGCGTGTTGTACGTCCTTGACGAGCCTTCGATTGGCCTGCATCCGCGCGACAACGAACGCCTCTTGCAAACCTTGCTTCGGCTGCGCGATCTGGGCAACACGGTGCTGGTCGTTGAACACGACGAAGCCCTCATCCGGGCGGCCGATTATGTCATCGACATGGGACCGTACGCGGGCGAACTGGGTGGCAAGGTTGTCGCGGCCGGAACACCCACGGAAATCATCGAAAACACGAACTCGCTCACCGGCGCCTATCTGTCGGGCGAAAAGCGCATCACGCCCGGGAAACGTCGCACACCCGGCAAGCGCAAGCTTGTCTTGCGCGGGGCCAGCGCCAACAATCTCAGGAATGTGACCCTTCAGATCCCGCTCGGTACCTTGACCTGCATCACCGGGGTTTCGGGCTCGGGAAAATCCAGTCTGGTGGTTGATACGCTCTTGCCGGCCCTGCGAAATCTCCTGGCGGGCGGCAAGGCCCCGACCAATCCCTTCGAGAGCCTTGAGGGATTGCAACATCTGGATCGCGTGATCGACATCGATCAAAGTCCCATTGGACGCACGCCGCGTTCAAACCCGGCGACCTACGCGGGGCTGTTCACCTTCATTCGCGATATTTTCGCCGAACTGCCCGAGGCCAAGACGCGTGGCTTCAAGTCGGGAAGGTTCTCATTCAACACGAAGGGCGGACGCTGCGAGCGCTGCCAGGGTGACGGCATCATCCGCATCGAAATGCATTTTCTCCCCGACGTGTATGTGCAGTGCGAAGTCTGCGGGGGCAAGCGATACGATCGGGAAACCCTGGAGATCCGTTACCGAGGCGCTTCCATCGCGGATGTGCTGAACATGACCATCACCGAGGCGATGGCGCTCTTGCAAAACGTACCGCGATTGCGACAACGCCTGGAAGTCTTGCGCGAAGTCGGACTTGGCTACATCCGCCTCGGTCAACCCGCCAACACCCTTTCGGGCGGCGAAGCCCAGCGCATCAAACTGGGCCGTGAACTGGGGAAACGTGACACGGGTCGAACCATCTACATCCTGGATGAACCGACGACGGGGTTGCATTTTGCCGATATCGAACAGCTGCTCGCTGTGCTCAATCGCCTCGTGGATTCCGGCAATACCGTGATCGTCATTGAACACAATCTGGATGTCATCAAATGTGCTGACTGGGTGATTGACCTCGGCCCGGAAGGGGGTCCGGACGGGGGCAAAATCGTCGCCGAGGGGACGCCGGAGGACGTGGCGCGCGCCACGGCGAGTCACACCGGCCGCTTTATCAAAAGCGTGCTGTAAGGACGCGCCGCACCCGAATCGCGCAAAACCTGTAACGTAAACATCCTTTTACAAGTCCAACGTCCAGACCATTTCATCATAAACTTCCGCCTCAGCTGAACAATGCACCCATTTTCACCCAAGCTCCTCGGTCCCGCGTTGGCCTTATTTTCCTTGCTACTCGTGCCGTTGCCGGCCCGCGCCAACCCGGTGCAATCGGATCACTTGCAGGTGGCACTCGTGTCACCCGCCACCTCGGTGGTACGAGGACAACCCGTCACCGTGGGCGTGCACTTCGAGCTTGAAGCCGGATGGCACCTTTACTGGAAGAACCCGGGCGACTCTGGCGAGGCGCCGCGCTTCAAGTGGATCTTGCCAGAAGGACTGACCGCCGGGCCAATCGTGTGGCCTGCGCCGCGTGCGCTGCCGATGGGGCCGCTCTTGAATTACGGCTACGAAAAAGAGCTGCTGCTTCCCGTCACGATTCAGATCCCGGCTGAATTGGCACCGGAGTGGAACGAAGGCGACGTGCTCCCGATCACCGTCGCCGCGCGCTGGCTCGTGTGTCACGAAACCTGTGTCCCGGGTCAGGCCGATCTCAAGATCACACTTCCGGTTCGCACCAGTCTCACGCCGGCCAATGAAATCCACACGGCACTCTTCAAACTTGCCGAGCAGGAACAGCCAAAACGTATTGCAGCGCGTGTAATCCAGGAGACCGATCATTTTATCGTCGATTTGAATCTCGACCCGGCAGCGCTTGTGGACAAGCCCCTCGTCCAGTTCTTCCCCTATGAATCGCTCCTGATTTCGCATTCGGCCAAGCAGGCGATCGAGTTCCGCAAAGACGGCATCAGCCTGCAACTAAAGGTCGACAACGCCCGGGATGAGCCCGCGCCCAAGCTCGCCGGATTGATCGTCATCGATGGCCCATCCCCACGTCGAACCTTTGATTTCGACGAGACCATCGTTCGAGGCAAACCGCAGGCAGCCGTTGCCACAACGAAACCTGCCGCCGCTGCACCCTCGAAGACTGCGCCGGGGTTCTTGATGGTGTTGCTGCTCGCGTTTGCGGGCGGGCTGATACTCAACTTGATGCCCTGTGTTTTCCCCGTCCTTTCGCTGAAGATTCTGGGCGTGGTACGACACACCCACGATGCCAAAGCTGCACGTCGCGACGGATGGGCTTACACCCTCGGCGTGTTGGTATCCTTCTGGTCGCTTGCCGGAGCCCTGCTGATTCTGCGCGCGGGCAGCGCCAGGCTCGGCTGGGGCTTTCAGCTACAATCGCCGGGTTTCATCGCGATCCTTGCGGTGCTCATGACCCTCGTCGCGCTCAACCTGCTGGGTGTGTTTGAAATCGGCATAGGTCTCACGCGCCTCGGCTCGTTCGGTGGCATCACACCCGGAGGCAGCGCGCCCACGCCACGCAAGGCGCTCCTCTCATCCTTTGTTACAGGTGCCCTCGCCGTCATCGTTGCCACCCCGTGTACAGCGCCCTTCATGGGACCCGCGATTGGCTTTGCGCTCACGCAGAATACCGTGGCGGCCATGGCGATTTTCACATCCGTGGCGCTTGGCATGGCCTCCCCTTATGCCCTGCTCGGCTATTTTCCGAGGGTGCTGGCGGCGATGCCAAGGCCGGGTCGATGGATGGAACACCTGCGCCAGGTCCTCGCCTTCCCCATGTTTGGCACGGCACTGTGGCTGGTGGCGGTCTACTCACAACTCACCGATTCGATGACGGCTTTCAAGGTGCTGGCCGCGTTGCTGGTTTTGGCACTTGGCGCCTGGATCTACGGACGCTACCAGCAAAGCGATCGCAAGTCGTTTTTGGTGATGCTGCTCGCACTCGGGGTTTCCGCGACGGGAATTGTATTTGCAATACAAACGCCCGACCCGAGCACGCTGGTTCGCAACACGAATGCCGGGGATGGCACCTGGGAGGCGTGGTCTTCGGAACGCGTCAACGCCCTGCGCGCCCAAGGCCGCCCGGTTTTCGTGAACTTTACGGCCGCGTGGTGCATCAGTTGCAAGGCCAACGAGGTCACCGTGTTCCAGACTGACGAGATCCGGCAGGCATTTTCCAGTCTCAATGTTGCGACGCTCAAGGGCGACTGGACGCAGCAGGACGACACCATCGCTGCGGAACTCGAATCGCACGGTCGAGCGGGTGTTCCGCTTTACCTTTACTACGCCCCTGGTTCCAAGGGTCCGCCGACCGCGCTGCCCTCGGTGCTCACGAAGGGCATCGTCCTTGCTGCCCTCGAGGGAAAATAGGCGCACTTTTTACTGCCGGAACAGCCGCAATCCGTAACACAGACTCATCGGAAGGAACCCCCATGTTGACAACGTCTAAATTCAAATCCCTGTTCTTCATCGCCGCCTTTGCCTTGCTCGCGACCGCGACCGCGCAAGCCGCCCCGAAGGTCGGCAAACCTGCACCGGAATTCAAAGGGACGGACTCACTCGGAAAGACCCACGATTTGGCGCAGTACCGCGGCAAATATATCGTTCTGGAGTGGCTCAACCACGGCTGTCCCTATGTGCAAAAGCATTACGACAGCCAAAACATGCAGAAGTTGCAAACGGAGTGGACCAAGAAGGGCGTGGTATGGCTCTCCGTCGTGTCGTCGGCCAAGGGCAAACAGGGCAACGAAGAGGGGGTGGATGCAAACGCCGCGGCCAAGGAGAAGGGCTCACACGCCACCGCCATCTTGCTGGATTCCGGAGGCGCCATCGGCAAGGCCTACGAGGCGCAGACGACGCCCCACATGTTCGTCATCGACTCCAAGGGAACACTCGTCTATTCGGGTGCCATTGATGACAGGCCCTCCACCGAAACGGATGATGTGAACGGTGCAAAGAACTACGTTTCCGCCGCACTCACGGCGTCGATGGCGGGCAAGCCCGTCGAGGTCAAGACCACAAAATCATACGGCTGCGGCGTCCACTACTAAACGGGCAAAGCCCGCGCGTTATAACAAAACCCCGGCGATTCTTTCGTCGGGGTTTTGTTATTGCGTGAAAATTAGGTAATTTGCTCGGCAACCATGAGCCAACACCTGCTCGAACGCATCCGAAACAAACAGGCCGAAATTGTCATCATTGGCGCAGGCTACGTGGGATTACCCCTCGCGGTCGAAGTTGCTCAGGCCGGTTTCAAAATAACCGCCATCGACAAGCAGCAAAGCAAGGTCGACGCCATCAATGCGGGCACGTCCTACATCGGCGATGTCCCTTCAACGACGCTCGCGCCACTCGTCCGGAGCGGGAAGATCACGGCGACCACCGATCCAGACGTGATTTCCCGTTCGGATGTGGTGATCATTTGCGTGCCGACGCCGCTCAACAAAACCCGTGATCCAGACAACTCTTACATTCTGGACGCAGCAAGCCTCATCACGCCGCGGCTGCACCGCGATCAACTGATCGTCCTTGAAAGCACCACCTTCCCGGGTTTTTCCCGCGAAGTGCTCGCACCGACTCTGGCGGCGAGCGGCCTTGTTCCCGACAAGGACTTCTATCTTTCCTTCTCACCCGAACGGGTGGATCCAGGCAATCCCAGATATCACACCAAGAACACCCCCAAGGTGATAGGCGCCTCAAGCCCCATCGGACTTGAATGTGCCAAGGCACTCTACGCATGCTTCATCGACACCGTGGTCCCGGTCTCATCGACCGACACGGCAGAGATGGTCAAGTTGCTCGAAAACACCTTCCGAGCGGTCAACATCGGGCTCGTCAACGAGATCGCCATGTTGTGCCAACATCTGCGCCTCGACACCTGGGAGGTCATCGAGGCCGCCGCCACCAAACCCTTCGGGTTCATGCCCTTTTTCCCTGGTCCGGGGCTTGGCGGACACTGCATCCCCGTCGATCCGCTTTACCTGTCGTGGAAGATGAAGACGATGAAGGTACAGGCTCGTTTCATCGAGCTTGCCGATCAGATCAACTCGGGCATGCCAGCTTTTGTCGTGCAACGCGTGGCCGATGCGCTGAATCTACAGTCCAAAGCCGTCAAGGGCTCGAAGATCCTGGTCTGCGGCGTTGCCTACAAACGCGACATTGATGACATGCGCGAATCGCCCGCAATCGACGTCATCGAATTGCTCCACCGACGCGGCGCCGAGGTGAGCTACTGTGATCCGCACGTTCACACGCTGGACGTGGGCGGCCCTGTCACGAGAGTCGATCCCGACCGAGCCGGTGACTTTGATTGCGTCGTCATCACCACTGATCACCGCGCCGTGGATCACCGCAAGCTGGTTGAGCGTGCCCGATTGGTTGTCGATACCCGCAACGCAACCAAGGGGTTTCGCAGCGAGTTCCCCGAAAAGATCATCTGTCTGTAGTTCTGTCATGGGCAACAAAGTCGAGATCGAGGTGGTCGCTTATGGCGGCTGGAAGAACAACCTTTTGCTGCGCAATGGTGAAGCCGAAGCGCTGATCACACTCGATGTCGGTCCGCGCATCCTGCGATACGGCCCGGCGGGCGGGACGCGCAACCTGCTCGGCGTGATGGAAGATCAGCTCGGAAAATCCGGCGAATCCAGCTGGATCATTCGGGGTGGACATCGCCTCTGGACCTCACCCGAAGATCCGGCGCGAACCTACGCCATCGACAACGCCACCGTGACACACGCGATGGAGGGCGAACAAGTCGTTGTCACAGCGCCACCCGATCCGTCTCAACTCGAACGCAAGATGGCCGTATCCCTCTCGAGCACCGGCAGCCGTCTGCGCATCGAACACACCGTAACCAACCAGGGCACGACCGCTCGACCGATCTCGGTGTGGGCGCTGACGATCATGCCTCGGGGCGGCACAGGCCTCATTCCCTTGCCCGAGAAAGTCCACCATCCTGAAGGTGCGGCGAACGCAACCGCCGAGGATTTTGGCCCGCAATTCTCGATGTCTTTGTGGCCCTACTTCTCCTTTGATGACAAGCGCTGGTCGTTTCGCGAACAGATGATCCGCGTGAGCCAGCAAGAAAATGTTGCGGCCACCAAGATCGGATTGCGTTTGACCGAGGGGTGGGTTGGCTACGTACAGAATGGTTTTCTATTCGTAAAAACCGTGCCCAACATCAAATCGGCCGTGTATCCCGACAGTGGCTGCAACTTCGAGTGTTACACCGACAGCCACATCCTCGAGCTTGAAACGTTGAGTCCGCTTGTCAACTTGGCACCTGGGGCGTCGTTCACACACACCGAGCACTGGGCGTTTTTCCCGGTAGCAAATGGTGTTATCGAGAACATGCCGGATGAAAAATTCCGTTCCGAATGGCTGCCTCGCATCCGTTCCGCACTTGCGTAGCGCTGCGATCACCCATGATTTTCAGTGTTTTCTGCTGCGATCTTGGCGACGTGACTTCGATTCAAAGAAGAAAAACACTCTGATCGTCGTTTTTTCTCGGGAAAATCGTATTTTTCTTCTTGCACCCCAAAAAATTCAGTTACAGTGACGCATCGGTTTGCACCGCCGTACCAAAGGAAAAAAAACATGGCAAAAGGTCCGCTTTCAAAATCGTCACTCATTCAAACCCTCTCGGACAAGTCCGAAATTGCACGAAAAGACGTGAAGGGTCTCTTGGAAACGATCGCATCGATCGGCTACACAGAGCTCAAGAAGAACGGTCTGTTCGTGGTTCCCGGTCTCGTTCGCATGGTTGTCCAGAAGAAGCCTGCCACCAAGGCACGCAAGGGTATCAACCCGTTCACTGGCGAGCCTGCCGTGTTCAAGGCCAAGCCCGCCCGTAAGGTCATCAAGGCCCGTCCGGTCAAGGCTGCCAAAGACGCAATCGCCTGAGACGAAGCGTACATTCGCTTTTTCGCGAGAAGGCCATCGGCAAACGTCGGTGGCCTTTTTGTTTTTGCGGTACGCTCAATCGCGCGTGACCAACCGAATCGTCGTCCTTGATTTGCAGCGAAGCTTTGGCAGCTTGCGCGCGGTGGACGGCCTGTCCTTTTCCGTTGCCGCCGGTGAAATCTACGGCTTGTTGGGTCCAAACGGTGCTGGAAAAACCACCGCCCTGCGTATCCTGGCGGGACTCCTCAAACCCGACGGCGGTCACGCGCAGGTCGATGGGCTTCCAGTCGGACCCGATCCCATCGAGATCCGGCGCCGCATCGGATTTCTAACAGGATCTGCGGGACTTTACGGACGCCTGAGCGCACGTGAGCTCTTGCGATACACCGCCTCGCTCTACGGTGTGCCAGCCAATCGAATCGAGGCACGCATCGCGAAGCTTTCTGAAAGTCTTGGCCTCGAAAGCCTTCTCGATCGCCGCTGTGAAGGGTTATCCACAGGACAAAAGCAACGCGTGTCGATCGCCCGCGCCCTGGTCCACGATCCCGGCGTCTTGATTCTGGACGAACCCACGACCGGCCTCGACGTCATTGCCTCACAGGGATTGCGTGATGCGATCTCGGCCGAGCGCGCTCGTGGAAAGGCAATCGTACTTTCTACACACTATCTCGCCGAAGCCGAATTGCTATGCGATCGCGTGGGCTTCATGCACGAGGGCCGCCTCATCCGGGAAGGCACACCCACCAGTTTGCGCGCAGAAACGGGCGCGCTCAGTCTTGAAGCTGCGTTTCTCAGTGCGGTCGGTGTGACCTCCTCGTTGTCGGGAACAGCCACGCCATGAACTTGTCCCGCATGGCCTTCGAGCTTCGCCTCATCTTCGTCAAGGAGATGCGCGAGACGCTGCGCGACCGTCGCACCTTGCTCGTCATGTTGCTCTTTCCGCTGGTGGTGTATCCCCTGCTTGCGCTGCTTTCCACACAGGTGACAGCCGCGCGAGAATCCCGACTGGATGAGCGCCCCTCCCGGGTGGGGATCCCCGCAGAATCACCGGGACATCCGGCCTACAAAACCATCACGCAAGAGCTTCGCACACTGACGAGCAAAGAACCGAAACGGTTCGTCCTGCTGGAAAACGCGAAGGCGCAGGACGTTGCGCAAGAACGCATCGATGTCCTCGTCAAGCCCATGGAAGGCGCCGATGTGCGTTTGCGTGTGGCGCTTGTCCACGACAGCGCCCGTGAAACCTCCCGTCGTGCCGAAGCCCGGGTGCGCGAACATCTTGAAGGCCAGTTGCCTGATGGCTGCGTGTTGCGATATAGCGTCGACGGCGAGGATCTTTCGACCGATGAAGCCCGCAGCGGCTACCTGCTATCGCGCGTATTGCCGCTGATGGTGGTACTGATGCTGCTCCTCGGCGCTTTTTATCCCGCCATCGACGCGACGGCCGGAGAGCGCGAACGGGGAACCCTCGAAACCACGCTGGTCATGCCCGTGCAGGCCTCAGTCCTGCTGCTTGCGAAGATCCTGTCGGTATCGGTGATAGCGATCCTGACCGGACTCGCGAACTTGCTTTCGATGGCACTCACCTTCGTTCAGGTGCTGTCGATGGCCGATCCCGACAAGCAGGTCCCCATTCCGTGGGTTCGGCTGTTGTTGGCAACCGTCGGCATGCTGCCCTCGGCATTCTTGTTCTCGTCGCTGATGGTTGCCGCCGCCGCCATCGCACGCACCTTCAAGGAGGCACAAAATCTTCTCACGCCCCTCTATTCGCTCTTTCTCGTGCCGTCTGTCGTGGCGAGCATTGGGGACTATCCGCTGACCCCCGCGCTCGCCTTTGTGCCAGGCGTGAACATCACCCTTTACCTGCGCGATCTGATTCTTGCCGATGCGGCACCGCTAACCACCCTGCTCGTGCTGCTCTCGACTGCACTCTACGCGGTGCTGGCGATGCGACTGGCCGCCCATCTTTGGAATCCGGAACGTCTGTTGGCAATCCGCGATCCCGCGAACCGTTCGCCCGTTGCCACCCGCACGGTGGTTGAAGCCACGATCACCGCACCGGATTCCCTGCTGGCCTTTGCGCTCGCCTTCGTTATTTTCCTCGCGTCGATGCCGCTGCAGATGCGCTTCCATGTGGCGGGTCTCTTTGCGGCTCAGTGGCTTGGCATGTTTGGTTTTGTGTTTGTGTACGTTCGCCTGCGTGGATGGCGTGTTGCGGATGCGATTGGTTGGCGCTTGCCCTCCGTGGGCGCCGCAGTGGGAGCCGCCCTGATGGGCGCCGGCGCCTGGATCGTCGTCGGCACGTTGACCGAAGTCGTCGCCAAGCCACCCGCCGAAGTGACGGAGCTCCTGAAAAAATTGCTTCTTGCAGAAGGCGACCGACCGGTTTGGCTCACCTTCTTGCTGGTCGCCGTGACGCCTGCCATTTGTGAAGAGGTTCTGTTTCGCGGACCCATCCTGCGCGGCATGGCGGGCAGTTTCTCACCCCGGGTCGCCATCGCGATTCAGGCCGCGATGTTTTCACTCTTTCATCTCGATCTCTATCGACTGCTACCGACCTTCTGTCTGGGCCTGATGCTGGGCTGGTTGGCGCTGCGTTCCCGTTCGATCGTCCCCGGGATGGTGGCCCACCTCTTCAACAACGGCATCGTGATTTTGCTTTCGGCATACGGGGCCGAATCGGCGGTGGAGAAATCAGCGCCGACCCATCAATTCGCGCTCGTCCTCGGGGCCTCCGCCCTGGTCCTTGTTGGGATTCGAACGGTGGCCCGGAGCTCGCCTCGTCGCAGTGTCAAAATGTAGTCCAGATGACAATTCCGGGCTTGTCTTCGCGGAGCCCCACTGTTATGACCGATGGATGGCAACGGTGGAGAGCAAGAAAATTGGGGCGCTTCTACGCAAGACCCATCTGCTCACCCATGCCTCAATCGAGGAGCTCGAAAACCTCGTCAAGTCTCCGGAACTAAACACTTTTCGTGCGCGACAGGTGATTTACCTGCCGGGCGATCGATCGAAGGGTGTCCATTTTCTCATCGGTGGTCGCGTGAAAGTTTCCAAGGTCACCCGCGATGGCAAAGAGCTCACGCTTGCCTACCGTACGGAAGGAGACTTCTTTGGCGACGGCTGCCTGGTTACCCGCGGCCCTCGCGAAGAAATGACCGAGGCGATGGAGCCCTCATCGTCTGTTGAAGTGCCCTGGGAATCGCTGCTGGCGCTCGTCGACAGCAATCCCAAGGTCGCGAGCTTCCTGGCCCGCGTCACGTTGATTCGTCAGCGCGATCTCGAGTCCAAATTCGAGCAACTCATCTTCAAGGACGTAGGCGCCAAGCTGGCCGAACTGCTGCTTGAACTCGGAACAAGGCACGGTGTGGTGTCGCAGAGCGGCCTTGAGCTCGCGCTCAAGATCACCCACCAGGAGCTGGCCAACCTCATCGGCTCCACGCGCGAGACGGTGTCACTCACCCTGTCTCAGTTCAAGCGCAAGGGTTACATCACGACCGAGGGTCGACGCGTCATTCTGGCCGATCAAGACGGCCTTCGCTCGCTCGGCTAGACCGATCCGCGGGCTCAAGAGACCCAGCCCAAGCACCGATGTTGGGTGCTGGAGCTTGAGTTGACCCGCAGCGAATCCAAACAAAATCGAACCCGTATCATCAGCGTTGGCGGTGGTAAGGGCGGCGTCGGCAAAAGCATCGTCGCTGGCAATCTTGCGGTTGCGATGGCTCAGATGGGCAAGCGGGTGGTGCTCGCCGATCTCGATCTTGGCACTGCCAACCAGCATCTTTTGCTTGGTGTCGACACCCCTCGTCCGGGCATTTCCATGCTGCTCGACAAGACCGTGGAAGACGTTCGCGACAGCCTCACGGAAACCAGCATCGAAAACCTCTGGCTGCTCGCCGGCACAGGTGCGACGATTGGCGCCGCCAACATCACCTACAACGAGAAGGTGAAGATCCTGCGTCGGCTGCGAATGCTCGATGCGGACGTTGTGGTGATCGACGTGGGCGCAGGTGTCGGTTTCAACGCCCTAGACTTTTTCGAGCTCGGTGCACAGCGGCTCATCGTGACGACGCCGCAGGTGACTTCGATCCACGATGCCTATTCGTTCATGAAGGGCGTCGTGCTGCGCACCCTGCATCACCACTCGAAGGGGCGCGAAGAAGCCAGTTTCCTCGACGCTGCGGACAAAACCGCTGAAGGCGAAAAAGTCATCGACGTGCTCGCGAAGTTGCGTAAAACGCACCCCGAGTTTGCCGAACGCGTTTTCTATGTCCTGAAAAACTTCGGGGCCTACCTCGTCGGCAACCAGGTCCTCGATCCGAAACAGGCCGGCATCTTCCACGCCGTGTCGAAGATGATGGAAGATTTTTTGGGCGTGACAGTTCCGATTCTTGGGTGGTGCAAGCACAGCACTCAGGTCCACGACTCGGTCAACAGCCGCACCCCACTTGTCACCAACCGCAACTCGGATAACGCCATTGCACTGCGCGAAATGGCCGAGACCTTGTTGCTTGAAGATGTGGTGATGGAGGAAGAACTGCTGCTCGACGACGAGTACGCCACGGTCGAGCTGTCGAAGGAAGACGATGCGCCGTCGATCGAGCTCGTATTGACTCCCGATGCCTTGATTCTACCGACCATCGAAGAGCTTGGCGTAGCGGCAGAGGCCGAGGCCGATGACGACGAAAGGGATCGCGACTTGACACCGATGCCCGTCGCGCCCGAGGCAACGCCCGCCACCAACAACAGCAACTACATGGTTGGCCCGCACGCGCGCGTATATCAGCCGCCACCGCGCAAAAAACCTCGCCCGAAGAAACGTCGCACCTCGAATCGCCGTTCGTTGACCCTGCCCGGCATGGTTCCGGCGGGACAAAAGACAGCGATCAAGGGCTGATCCGAAATTCGAGCTCTCAGGATTTAGGTCGGCGTGTTCTGGCGACGTTCGTTGCGCACGAATGCCAGGAACTCCCGGCGCGTACGGGGTCCGATGTATCGATGCGGGTGGGGCATCGGGACCGAACGCGGATCGTGTTGCCAGGCGAGCTTCAGCGCATTGACCTCGTCGTCTCCAAATTCACAGCGAGGCTTTGTCGGATCGACCCCGTAAAGGGGAGCGGCGTTCAGGCCCAGGATTTTGCGCCGAATTTCGGGTGTGATTTCCGGGTATCCGTACCGCTGCCGCAACGTCTCGGGAATCTGAAAGGCGCGCAACGCTGCGATCTGTCCAGACGGAACGCCGTTGAATACCGAATCCGTCCCAAACAAGATGCGATCTTCGCCCACCGCCAACAACAGTTTACCGAGTGCGTGGGCGGCTTCTTCGGGTCGCGCGCGAAGGTTGTGCCAGGTCGAGCCAAGCTCGGCATAGACGTTGCCGGTGTTGCGTGGGATCTGAAACTCGGACGTGGCCCTCACCAGACGATCGATGCCAAAGGTCTGTTGCGCCGTCGCATTTTCGTCATACGGATGGTCTTCACGACTCCCACCTTCCCAACCGCTGTGGTAGCAAAGGTATTTCAGGTCGGGATTTTGGCGCGCTGCCTCGACCAGATCCCGGGGAGAACCGGCGTGAAAATAGTCACCGTTGCCGGCAATGCCACGGTGGGCGGCAATCACCGTGACACCAAGCGACCGGGCCTTTTCCGCAAACGCAAGACCCTGCTCCTGGTTGGCCAGCCACGGTTTGTCGTACGGATAGACTTTCCACGCACCAATGTCGTAGCTGCTGTCCAGCTTCTCCATGTATTCCAGTTCCGCCGCCACGTTGCCCTGAAAGGCTACGTTGGCGTGGATTCTCAGCCGATCGCCACCGATCCGTTGCAATATCTCCCGCAATTGGGTTCTCGCAATGACGTTGTCGACGCCCAGATCACGAGCCGCCGGAATGCCGGAGATGCACGCGACACTCGTTCCGCCCTGCACGAAAATCTGTTTGATAAAATCAAGCGCCACCTCGGACGGCGCCCGATCGGGCCAGGCGTCAAGCGGCGTTGCCGCATGGGTTTGTACATCCAACACGAACTCATCCGGTGCATACAGCCGCTCTTGCGCGCAGGCAGCGTCCTCCATCATATCCGGCGAAACATCGTAGTACGCATCGGGTGAGCCGCCCGTGGGAGACCGCCCGCCGGAGCCACCGCTTGAAAAACCGCCCGTACCATCAGATTGTCCGGAATCGACGCCACCCGACGACCGGGCCGTTTCGTCACACGCGAGTTGATTGATGACAAGAAGCGACGTGGCGAGACCACAGGCACTCTCGGCAAACTGACGACGGCTCATGCCGAGTCGACGGTGTTTCTCCTCGACCAGTTGACGCCAAATCTGTTCGGCTTTCTGGGCACGCGCCGTGGGCAAAAGCGGCAGGTATTCACCGTTCGAGCACGGATGAAACGGGACGGCCGATTCGATCGGAGCCTCGGGGTCGGTCTTTTTCGTCATCAGCCTAATGTCTAACCAGTATCTTGAGCCGCGCGCTTCCGCCCCGCTCGGCGGTGGCCACCAGGTAGCCACTTTGAAACTGGACCCCGGTCGGACCGGGTCGCACCGTCACGGCACAGAATGTTTCGTCCGACAGCACTTTCCCCAAACAATCGTCGCGCAATATGTCGAGGTACACGTTATCCATCGCGATCACGATCGCACCCGTCGCGCGTGGCAGGGCCTTGCCGGTGAGCGTGAAGGTTTGTTCTCGCGACGATGCGCCGGTCGCTCCGAATTCGTATGACGAAGAAGACCAAGCCATCCCGGCCCGACGGCCGTCCAGCATCGCCGAGGCTCGATCACCCGAGGAGGTGCTGGCTTCAAGAACGGTCGATACCTTGCCGGGCTCCGCAACGGTGAACCCCACGTGAACGTCACAGCCAGCGCCCGGCTCAAGTGCACCCGTACACGGCCTGAGGACCGAAAAACCGGCACTCGGATCACGCAAGGACAGCTCGGGCGTGGCCAACGGCGTGTTTCCTGTGTTGCGAATCGTGAAAACCTTCAGCACAGTGCCACCGAGGGTCGTGGTTGAAAAGTCCCAGCGATTGGGCTGTATGGACAGCGCGGACGGCGGCGCCGGTTCCGTCGAGCCCCCCTCCCCGCCCGCCGACCACCCACCCGTGCCCGTGCCGCCGGTACCTGTTTCATCCCCGCCGAGGACAAGGACCGGATGCGAACAGGCAAAAAAGAGCGGAAGTAATAGAGAAAAGCGCATGGATATAGAACGTTTGTAACGCGATCGGTGGTCAGTTTATTTTTTATTCGTTCAGGATGTGCGCTCGGGTGCGATTGCATCCCACTTCGACCCAGGCTCGATCCGTAGAGGTTTTCAGCAAGGCGCCGACCGCGGCCTGTAAAATATGTGGTGAATTAACAGTATTTTGAAGGCGCTCGCCGCGGATTCGTAGGATCGTAGACTTCAAATGAAGTCCCCCCTATTCGGTCCTGGTGTTTTAATTTTGGGCCTTGTCGGATTGTCGGCCGTTGGTTGCCAGAACCTGTTCTCAAGCGACAGCCCCGACTGCAAGGATCCGAAGGCGATCTACGATTCTTTCAACGATTCCTGTTGGCTTTGTGGCCCAGGTGAAGACTACGACTTCGGAACGCACGCGTGCCGCGAGGTTGGCGAGAGTGGTTGTTGGGCCGACGAATACTTCAATGCGGAAACGCGGGGTTGTGAACATTGCGATGACGCGCCGATCGATCTAAACACCGGTGAGTGCCTCGTTGATGAGAACGGTGGCTCAAGCGGGGAGACCGGTGCAGGCGGAGAGGGCGGCGCAGCAGGGAACAACAACGCAGGCTCCGGTGCCGGAGGCAGTGCTGAAGATGGTACGGGTGGCACCATGACCGGTGGTACGGGTGGCACCATGACCGGTGGTACGGGTGGCGCCATGACCGGTGGTACGGGTGGCACCATGACCGGTGGTACGGGTGGCACCATGACCGGTGGCACGGGTGGCACCATGATCGGTGGCACGGGTGGCACGCCGGTGCCGACTGAAACGTATCCCTGCCCCATGGTGGGCAACTGCCGCGTGCTCACCCTCGGTGATGGCGTTGCATCGGGC
>Ga0105046_10000250_pt1 | contig 69750 bp, 64 predicted proteins | sample MAT03_FD_78385 | JGI IMG/M metagenome (GOLD analysis project Ga0105046, IMG submission 78385) | Freshwater microbial communities from Lake Fryxell liftoff mats and glacier meltwater in Antarctica - MAT-03 (megahit assembly) | ecosystem: Environmental > Aquatic > Freshwater > Ice > Liftoff...
AGTCGGTTGTCATTTCGAGCGGAGTCGGTTGTCATTTCGAGCGGAGTCGAGAGTCATTTCGAGCGGAGTCGGATGTCATTTCGAGCGGAGTCGGATGTCATTTCGAGCGGAGTCGGATGTCATTTCGAGCGGAGTCGGATGTCATTTCGAGCGGAGTCGAGAAAGACAAAACACAAATTAAAGCAGAGTTAGTTAAACTATGTGATGAGCAAAACTAGGGATGCAAAAAGGAATATCTAAAATCAGAACGGTAAAACGGGCTACTTTTTCTTAACGGAAACGTGAGTTTTTACTTCCAGCTGTTCAGTGATAGCGCGGAGCAGACCTACTTCATCAAAAGAAACCGGAAGACCAATAGTCTTAATGCCGTAATTTTTAAGCTGGTTAAAAGTGGTGCTGCCAATAGCAACAACTTTTTGTCCTTTTAATAGTTTATATTTTTCGAAATAAGCACGTACGTTTGAAGGACTTGTAAACACAAGTAACTCCGACTCCTGAATTTCAAAATCAGAACGAAGTGTATTTTTATACACAAATAAATTATGGCAGATATTTGTGAAAGACAATTGTTTTTGAATGGTTTGTAAAGAATCAATAGCCTGTGGAAACAATACAGTATCGTCCTGAATGAACTCAGCAAAATCTTTTGCAATGCGCGTCACATCCACTCCCTCACCAATAAAATCAGCTTTTTTTCCAAACTCCAATAAATATTCGGCAGAAACTGCACTCATCACTCCAAATTTAACTTCAGGAGTTAATTCAGGTTTTTGAGCGAAGAAATAATGAATCGCATTCTTACTGGAAAAAAATATCCACTTCGTTGGCGGAGTGTGCGTAAATCTTGTCTGGCTGATCTGTATAAGTGACTCATTCACGACCTCATAGCCCATAGAATTCAACTGTATTAAAATCGGGCTTATTGGAGTAAGGCTCCTCGAGATAAAAACGCTTTTCTTACCTAAGGAATCATTTGAAAGTGTCATAAAAATCGTGCGGGTGAAGCAGTGTTAAATGTTTGTGTGGTAATGGTACAAATATAAAAAAAAATGAGAAATTTACCTCAAAAAATTTCATGTCTTTAAGTATTTACAGCAAACTCCCTTCTGGTGAATGACTTAGAAGAATTCAGGCATCTCCGAATTATAAAAACGGATCGATTCAAAACCATTCAAAAACAAATGCCATGGCCGAAGATGCTTCCTTTTTCAAAACCATGAAAGAGTTTTTACATAAGCCTAAAAGTGTAAAACCTCATGGCGTTTTACCTTTTATAAAAACCGATCTTAAAAAATTGCGTGACGATAATTCTAGCTTGGTATGGTTCGGACATTCCTCTTATTTATTAAAGATTGAAGGCAGAACTATTTTAGCGGATCCCATTTTCAGCGGAAATGCAGCTCCCGTTTCTTTTATGGTAAAATCTTTTGCGGGAGCCAATGAATACAAGCCTGAAGATTTTCCGAAGATTGATATTTTGTTGTTGACGCACGATCACTACGATCACTTCGATTATAAAACTATTTTAAAATTAAAAACGAAAGTCAATCAAGTCGTTTGTTCTCTCGGCGTTGGCTCTCATCTGGAACATTGGGGATTTAAAGCGGAAACTATTCACGAACTCGATTGGTGGGAAAACCAAAAAACTGAAGGGTTTGATTTTACTGCTACTCCGGGAAGACATTTTTTCGGGAAGAGGAATAAAACGCAGACAAAGTTTATGGTCGGGGTTTATTTTTAAAAACAAAAAATTACAAATTATTTCTTGGTGGCGATTCCGGATACGATTCGCACTTTAAAACAATAGGTGAAAAATACGGTCCTTTCGATCTCGCGATTTTAGAAGCAGGTCAGTACAATAAATCCTGGCCAGACATTCACATGATGCCCGAAGAAACCGTGCAGGCAGCTGTCGATTTAAAAACAAAAGTAGTATTGCCTGTGCATTGGGGAAAGTTTACGCTCGCTATGCATGGTTGGGATGAGCCTATTGAAAGGGTATTAAAAAAAGCAGAAGAATTAAACATGCAGGTAGCGATACCAAAAATAGGTGAACCTTTTATGCTTGATGAAAACGTGATATTTAATAAATGGTGGAAATTTAATTCCGAAAAAAATGGCAGTATTACTTAAAAAATTAAAAATCTGTCCAAAGGGTCACAAGTATTACAAAAGCACCTATTGCCCTACCTGTCTTATTTGCGAAGCCGCAAGAAAACCTGCGAGTGGTTTTATTTCAAGGCTTTCTGCTCCTGCACAAAGGACCATGGCTAATAACAAGATCAAGACTTTAAAGCAACTCACCTGGTTCAGTGAAAAAGAAATACTGGAGTTTCATAGAATGGGACCGGGATCGATTGCGAAGTTAAAGAGGGTATTACAAGAAGAAGGTTTATCCTTTAAAAAATAAAATGACCGATCTGTCTTTGCATAAACAGGCCTTAGATCAAAATGGATTCACAATCCTTCAAAATTTTTACAGCGAGGAGGAAATCGAAAGTATCCTTGAATGCATCGAACCTGTGGATAGATCTTCCAATAACTCCGCAGAACTATACGCAATTAGACAGTTCTTAAAAATTATTCCCGAAACGAAATCATTAATTTTTAATGAAAGATTTCAAACCAGTATCCGCGAAATATTCGGTGAAGGTTTTAAAAATATTAAATCGATTTATTTTGACAAACCAGAACAATCCAATTGGGTTGTCGCCTATCATCAGGATCTTATGATCGCTGCCGACAAAAAAGTGGAAGTAACCGGTTATGGGCCGTGGACCTGCAAACAAGGTCAATTTGCTGTTCGGCCACCACTTCATATCCTGCAAAATATTTTCACAATCAGGATTCATTTAGACGATGCAGATTACGAAAATGGAGCTTTGAAAGTAATTCCCGCATCTCACCGTAAAGGAATCATCAGGACGTCAGCCGTAAAAGTGGATAAGAGGAATGAAAAGGTCTGCGAAGTTCAAAGAGGAGGAGTCATGCTTATGAAACCACTTTTGCTGCACAGTTCAGCAAGAGCCGTAAATGCGAAAAGACGCCGCGTCCTTCATCTTGAGTTTTCGAATGAAGATTTGCACGGAGGACTAAACTGGTCAGAGGTTTGCGAAATCAACTAAAGTAGGAGATCGGAATTATCAAAAGTTTATTAATTTTGTCACCTACAAACAGTATTTTATGACCAAATCTATAACCACAAGATTGACCATTTTTCAGGAAGCTTTTCGATTAGTTCACGTATATCAATATCAAACACAAGCATGAATGAGATTGTTATCACAACGAAAGTACCTGTGATGCTTTTTGCCACTGGCAATCCGATCTTATTTCAGACACATATAAAATGAAAGAACTCTTCAAAACAAAAATCGGACGATTAAGAATTGTTGGTTTCCTGGAAGGTATTTCTTTATTGGTATTGATCTTTATTTCAGTGCCAATGAAGTATATTTTCAATAACCCTTTAGGATCAGAGATTGTGGGACCAATTCATGGGGCTTTGTTTTTGCTTTTTTTATTCAATACACTTATGGTTGCAGCTGAGCAGAAATGGCAATTCAAAACAATAACCTGGAAAGTCCTTGTCTCCTGCGTTTTACCGTTCGGTACTTTTTACATTGATCATAAACTACTCAGGAAAATTCAGGATCCAGAAAACAGTCGCAGATAAATCCGTGTTTTAAATTATATTACCTTTATGTGCATAGAAAAAAAATAGTATGGTAGCAGGTAATGATAAAATTGCAGTTTTAATTGATGGTGATAACGCGGAAGCAAATATCATCGAGCAAATCTTAAATGAAGCAGCCAGATTCGGGAAGGTAACCGTAAAACGGATTTACGCAGATTTTACAACACCGCAAATGAATGCCTGGAAGGATAAGCTGAATAGCCACGCCATACGTCCGATTCAAAAATTCGCTTATACAAAAGGAAAAAATTCGACAGACAGTGCGCTAATCATTGATGCAATGGACGTGATGCATTCAAAATTGGTAGATGGCTTTTGTATAGTTTCAAGTGACAGTGATTATACAGGTTTGGCGCATCGCATTCGCGAAGAAGGACTCTTTGTGATGGGAATTGGAAAATCGCATACGCCGGAAGCATTTGTGAAAGCCTGTGAAAGCTTTACTTACACAGAGATCCTGGCTCCTAAACAAATACGAATAACTAAAAAAGCAGAAGAGCGGAAAAATGAAACAAGTCCTTCACACAAAAAACAAAATCAAAAAGCTAGTAAGCCCAATAAAATTGAGTCAACCCTGAAAGCAGGATTGACCAACCTCGTGACCCAAACGCCGATAGATGTAGACCTGGTAGAAAGCGCTTTTGAAATGGTTTACGATGATATTACCGGTCAGGCCCTGGCCAGCCAACTAGGTGCCGCGCTAAAAAAAATAGACCCAACTTTTGACATCCGTAATTATGGACATTCTTCTTTCCGTAAGTTTCTGGAAGCGTTAAAACCCAATTTCGAAATTATTTCAAGAGACGATAAGAACGGCCAAATTTCGGTTAAGCGGGGCTATTCCCAATAACAATTTTGGGAAAATGCATCCTGATTTTATCAAGAAACAAAATTTAAATGTGAAAAGGAAACAAAAAAACACTCCCATTCCATTGGTAAAGTGTTATTTTTGACTTCGAATGAAATTTATTTTTTCACTTATATTTAGTGGCAATAAACTGCTCATTTGGATCCAGCACAAGCTGAGCCCAAAACAGTTCCTCATCTTTAGCGCCATTCTCATTGGTCTTACAGCAGGCCTGGGCGCTGTGCTCCTGAAACTTTTTGTACACTTCCTGTTAACTAACATTGAAGTACTTTCTCAGCATAAGCAGATTTATATTGCCATGTTTCCCACCTTGGGAATAAGTTTATGCGTGTTGTACATTCATTATTTAAATGGCAATAAACTGGGAAAGGGCATCGCGAATATTTTACATGTGATCGCAAAAAAGTCCAGCATTATGCCTAAAGACCAGACCTACAGTCATATAATCACTAGCGCGCTCACTGTAGGATTTGGTGGTTCTTCGGGATTAGAATCTCCAATCGTTACAACAGGTGCAGCAATAGGCTCTAATTTCGGACGTATTTACAAATTAAGTTACAAAGAGCGCACCCTTCTGCTCGCTTGCGGAGCAGCGGCCGGTATTGCCGGAGCTTTTAACACACCGATCGCGGGAGTTTTATTTGCTTTAGAAGTATTAGTGGTGGAAGCAAACATCACGGCTTTTATTCCTATTCTCATTGCGGCAGCTTCAGGTGCGTTATGCTCCAAAATTATTTTGCAGGAAGAAGTTTTGCTAAACTTTACGTTGCGCGAACCGTTTGATTATATAAATGTTCCTTTTTATCTTCTGCTGGGTGTACTTTGTGGTTTTTGCTCTTTCTATTACTCAAAGGTTTTTCTTGCCACGGAAAACTATTTTAAACGTTTTGAAAATATTAAGCCTCTAAAAATTTTAGTAGGAGGAACAGGTTTATTTATTCTGATCTGGCTGGTTCCCCCCCTGTTTGGCGAGGGTTACAATAATATCAAGCAACTTGCGAATTTTAACGCAGCAGATGTTTTTAAAAATTCGGGACTCTCGTTTATCAAGTTCACCAAACCAATCCTATATCTTTCTCTTGCCATTGTGGTTCTGCTAAAGCCTGTGGCTACGGCATTTACAGTGGGTGGTGGGGGCAATGGCGGAAATTTTGCTCCCTCGCTTTTTACAGGAGCTTTTGTGGGGTTTTTATTTGCATCGCTCATTACAGACCTGGGAATACCTTTGCCTGTGAGCAATTTTACCCTTGTAGCAATGGCTGGAATTTTAAGCGGTGTTTTTCACGCACCCTTAACCGGAGTTTTTATTATCGCTGAGGTCACAGGTGGTTACGAACTCATCATTCCCCTGATGATTGTATCAGCCTTGAGTTACGCGGTGTCTATTTATTTTATGCCGATGAGCATCGATATGCAGAAATTGGTGGAAAAGGAAAAAATCGTTACCACAAACATGGATTCGTATCTCCTCAGCAACATTGATCTTGGTCAGTTCGTTGAAAGTGATTTTGCCGAGGTACAGCATGATGCAACACTGAGGGGAATTGTTGAATACATAGCTGTTTCTAAAAGAAATATTTTTCCGGTGGTGGATAAAAATTCTGCGTTAAAAGGCTTAATCACGGTGGACGATATCCGCGAGGTGATGTTCAAGCAGGAACTTTATGATAAAACTACTGTAAAGGAGCTAATGCGCAGGGTTTCCTACATCATAACGGAGAAGGACGATATCCGCTCTGCTATGAAATTGTTTGACGAGTCGCACCTCTGGAACATTCCTGTGGTGATTAACGGTGTTTACAAAGGATTTATTTCGAAGTCAACAATTCTTGAGCAGTACCGGGAAGTTTTGATAAAAAGTTCGTTGGATTGATTGTATCTTACTTATGAATGTGCGTTATTGTAGTCGATTAAGTAATAGTAATGAAATTCGTCGTTAAGCTTTTATTTGTACTATTTACCCTGAGCTCACTACAGGTTTATTCCCAGGAAAGATCGCTGGGGAGCGGGAAAAAGCATGCGCGCAAAAAATCAGGCAGGGGAGGCGGACCATCTAATTCCTTCATCGACCGAAAGGCGAAAAACAAACCCAGTGCAAAGCTTGGTAAAAGCGTTAAGAAAGAAGAACGGCATCAAAAAAGGGCTTATAAAAGACAAGTAAAGCGCAGCAAAAAGGGAGCAGGCAAACGCGGTCGCAAATGGTCGGGCTAATCTAATTTTTCTTTTTCTTAGCGGTTGTACTTAGTTTCCCGCTTCTCCAGGCATTAATAAACTCAGCCCACTTTATAGGGTTAAGAAGGTTGTTAACAGGCTGCTGACCAGTTGTGTAGATTTTCGTGTAATATGCCTGCATAACATATTTGTAATTCTCAGATGCACTTGCCGTTTGCGTTCTTTCAAGGTAAGAAAGTTCTTCACGCGTGAGATTTCTATCCGCACGATCTCCATCAGTATCATTCAGATCAAGATTTAGAAACGCACGTTTGAATTCGTCTCTTGTAGGCCATGAATAAATCTCCACCATAGGTAAATCAACTGTGTCTTTCGTTAATACTTGGATCGCATAATAATATTTTTGTTTCAACGTATCTGCTGTTTTATAAGTCCTGTGTTTATGGGTAATCGATGAAAATTCAAGTTCATCACCTGGCTTAATAATGATGCTGAAGAAACCATTAATTAGACTTACAGTGCCGCGCTCGGTTCCTTTAATAACAATGGAAACAAACGGAATAGGAGTTAGGCTGTCCTGATCAAGCACGACACCAGAAAATTGAATGAGAGGAGCAGTTTGCGTTGAAGCAGGTTTAGTCTGAGCCTTTCCGGTTCCTACAATAAGAAACACCGCAGCAATTAATAAAATTAGTCCTCTTTTCATGGTTAGTTATTGTTTTTATCCCAATAGTTTTTGGGTTCCTCTCTTAAAACCAAGCTCTCAATGTTACCCGCCCGTTTAGCAAAACATTTGAATGATCGCAAGTGTGTGGATCAGAACAAACACTGTTTTTTTTACATCTGGAACGGTTTATTGTTTCCGCGGTTGTTTTAACAATTTGATCCCCATAAAAATAATGATAGTTTTGGTGAGGTAAAAACTCTTAACAATTTTTGGGCGGAGTGCCATTTTGAACGTGAATTAACTTAAATTTGTATGGATGTCAAGATTTATCCCATATCTCCTTATTTTTATTTTCCTGAGCAATATTTCATTTTCTCAAGCTCCAAACAAGCCGATAAAAGTAGTTCAGAAAAAAAGCATCAAACAAACCGCGAAAAAGACGTACCCGCGAAAAACAAATTTAGGCATGGGTCTTGGAGCCACACGGAGTGTAGTGTATCTTGCCAGGAATGTAAAACCAAATAACAATGCTACTGGGTTAAATTTGTCGCTGGTTTACGGCGGCTCTAAACTATTCCGCGCCAGTTTTGAATATACGCGGTATTTGAAAATGGACATTGCACCAACGTGGTACAACATCAAAGCCAGCACCGTAGAGTTTAATATGCATGCAATTGCTAGGTTCAGAAGCAGGATCGCGTATTTTTATCCCTTGTTTGGTATAAGTTACAATAGATTTTCAGGGACCTACACAGGTATTAATGATTATTTGAATCTAAGTTCTTTTTACGAAAAAAATCAAAAAATAGTTACACGATGGTTGGGAATCAATATCGGCACAGGCTATGAGATTTATTTCAAACCCGGTAGTTTTTTCATCGATTATAAAATGCGGATTGGAAGAACAGAGGGTTATAACCAGATTAACATTCAGGACGTTTGTATTACAGCGGGATTGCGATTTAATTTAAAAGCTCCTTCTCTATACAGTGTGTTTGTTTACCGTGGCACACGCAGCAGATATTTGCTTGATAAAAGTGACGAAGATTAAGGTATGGAGTCAACTCAAACGTATTTGTTTAACCTAAATCACTTTTTTAACGCTTACCTTCCTTTAAAGAACCCTGTTCTTATTCTTGCACTTACGCTGCTCATTATCCTGTTTTCGCCGTTAATTTTCAGGAGATTCAGAATCCCGGGAATAATTGGGCTTATCATTTCGGGAGTTTTTATCGGTCCGAATGGTTTGCATATCATCGAATCTGTGAACAGTTTCGAATTGCTTTCCAAAACGGGGTTGCTCTATATTATGTTTTTGGCAGGACTTGAAATTGATATGCAGGAGTTCAGTCACAACCGAAGCAAGAGCCTTGTTTTCGGAGCTTTCACTTTCCTCATCCCAATAATCATTGGTTATTTTGTTTGTGTTTATGTTTTTCAGTTCCCGCTCTGGTCTTCTATTTTACTGGCCAGTATGTTCAGCACGCACACGCTGCTGAGTTATCCTATTGTAAGCAATATGGGCATTATAAAGAATCGGGCCGTGCAGGTAACTTTTGGTGGCACAATTATTACAGATTCCGCGGTACTTATACTATTAGGTATTATTGCAAATGTAGTATCGGGTGAGATCAATGGAGCGTTCTGGCTGAGGATTACAATTTCATTGGGTCTACTTCTTTTTTCTACCTTGTATCTTTTACCACGCATCAGTCGTTGGTTTTTCCGCAACATCGAATCGCAGGCGAGTTCGCATTACATTTATGTATTAGCAGTTGTTTTTATTTCCGGTTTTTTAAGCGAACTGGCAGGTGTAGAACCCATTATTGGTGCCTTCCTTGCAGGGCTTGGTCTAAACAAAGTAATACCGCATACAAGTATTTTAATGAACCGTGTAATTTTTATCGGTAACACTTTATTCATTCCGTTTTTCCTTATCAGTGCGGGGATGCTGGTAGATTTAAGATTATTTTTTAAAGGAACAAATGCCCTCATATTTGCAGGCATTTTATCAGTGGTAGGCATCTTTACCAAATACGCCGCCGCTTGGCTAACAGCGATCATTTACAAGTTTACCAGATATGAGCGCAATATTGTTTTTGGACTGAGTGTATCGCATGCTGCGGCAACCCTTGCAATTATTAAAGTAGGATCTGAGATTAAGATACCAGGGTCAGATGTGGGGCTTTTCGATCAGAACGTAATCAATGGAACAATTATTCTTATTTTGATTTCTTGCCTGGTGAGTTCTTTTGTAACAGAGCGTGCAGCAAGAAAAATTGCCATTCAGGAAAAAGAGACAGTAAAAAGAAGTTCAGATAAAATTGAAAGAATTTTGATTCCTGTAAGTAATCCAGACAACATACAACGCCTCATAGATCTCGCACTTTTGATCAAGGACCAGAAATCAACGGAAGCAATTTATCCCCTCTCTATTGTTGAGGATGATGCGGATGCCGACGAAAAGCTAAACATTGTGAGGAAAGTGATTGAGGGAGTGGCGGAACAAATTTCAAGCGGCGATAAAAAAGTAGAAGTCCTTAAGAAGGTAGACCTCAGTATTGTAGATGGCATCGTGCGCACGTCAAAGGCTTACAATATTTCGGATATTTTGATAAGCTACAAGGCACAACAAGGCTCTTCCAATATTTTTGGCAATGTTGCAGCGAGTTTGCTGGCAAAATCGAAACAAGGGATTTTAGTTTCCAAAATTCTACAACCTTTAAATACCTTTCAGCGTGTGGTGGTTGTGTTGTCACCCAATTCGGAATTAGAAAATGGATTTGCCCGTTCGGTTTCTAAGATTGGCGCCCTTTTAAAACAGCTAGGAAACAATGCAGTGATCTACGGAACTTTAAATACGCTGAATGTTTTTGCAAATCTGATCGGTGATAAGAAAAAAGCATTTTACAAGTACTTTAATCTTGAGGCTTTTGATGATGTGCAGGAAGTGAGCCACACCAAAGAGGATGACCTCTTCGTTTTTCTAAGCGCAAGGAAGCAGACCCTAAGCTATGATTACCATGTGGATGAAATGCCAAAAAAATTGAACAAGACCAATGAATTTACAAGTTTTATAGTGTTTTATCCCGATATCTCAAAAACCCTTCAGGAAGGTAGTATCAGCGATATGACTTCCACGTCCATAGATCAGCGTTACGTAAGGGTGAAGCAGTTTACAGGCAAGATAACTGGCATCTTTAAGAAAGAGGGAGAAGAAGGACAGGAATAAAATCTACTGGCACACAATTCGCTTGAAATTAATCTAAAAAACTTTTACTTTTACGGCCTTCCATGGAATTCGGCGAAACATTTATTTTTCTTTTTGGCTTCAAATTGTTTGAACCCATGGTGATGCTTACCAATATTATTTTTTTTACTTTATGCGCGATTTATTTTAGGCGCCTAAATGCATTTGGCCACCCGTATTCCAAACAAATGGCCTGGTTTATTTTTCTTCTGGGAATAAGCAGTATGTTTGGAGCTACTGCACACATGGTGCATAAGCAACTAGGAGAATTGGTTTTTAAAACACTTCTTTTTATCATGAATGCTTTTAGTGCAGGGTCTATTTATTTCTGTTTTCGATCTGCTTATACTTATACGAACCCGGATAAAGAACCTTCAAAATTGGTATTGTATACAATTATAATCTGGTTAGCTTTGCTTTTAATTGCCTGTACAGTTTATGGTAATTTTTTAGTAATCCTTGTTCATGCAGGTCTTACATTATTATACTCACTCATTGCACACTACCTAGTTTATCGAAAAACTCATGATAAGGGAAGTCTTTTGGTTATAACGGGGATCCTGATTTCTTATGTTGCCATTATTGCACTTGCACTAAGAATAACCCTAAGTATCTGGTTTAATCATAAGGATATTGCACATGTGATTATGATCATTTCCCTGATCGCCATGTACCAAGGAGTCCGAACTATTTCTGAAAAATTGAGTAAGGCTTAAATATCAATCGGCATTCTTGGCAGCTTCTTTTCTTTTTAATTTGGCAAGATAACCACGATACAAAGTACCCAGAGTTTCAAATTCCACCCTGTAAAAAATTCCAACTCCTTGTGTGTAGTAACCCCCGGCTAATGCGGCCTGGAGATTGTCATTTGTTTTGTTGAATCCCTTTAGGCGCAATCGTCCATCCTGAGATAATTTATAATCTACGTTCACATCACCAATTAATCCGTTTGAATTTCGCGTTGTGGCAGTGTTGTTGTTTACACCGAAATTCCCGTCAATGCTTACTTTGTTGTCAAGAAACTGCTTACTCAAAGCAAGATCCACCGACTCACTGCTGGTTTGATTGGCCGGCCTGTAATTGAGTCCCAGCTGAAGATCACGAATGCCCGTAAGCGTACCGAAATAAGTATTTAAAAATTCACTCACGCGGTTGCTCAGCAATTCACTTCCGGTAGAGGCTGCCGCACCGCCTGCTGTTACGCCGCCGCCATTGGTATTATAAATGAGTGGTGTTGTAAAGGTTCTGAATAATAAAAAGGAAAATACCTGCCGGTTAAGTTCTGCTTCATCAGACAGAACACTGGCAATCTTGGCTTTGTCGTTGGCGTTAATGTTTGGAAAATCGATTTCAAAATTAATGTTGGGCGAAAAAAGTTTCCCGGTAATGATCAATTTGCAATCTACCGGCGTTCTTGTTTTGACGGAATCGTTTACAAGGGGAGCAATCGAAGCGCGCTGCCTGTAACTTGCAACCACATCTATTTCGGCACCCAAAGGATTTCCACTCCACGAAATACTGCTACCTGCTTCGATGTCGAATTTTTTATTGATCACATTTTCCAGCGTAAATAAATAATCGCCATCGGTAAAGACATAATCACCCGTCATTTCAAATTTACCTAAAGTGTTCACAGTCATGAGCAGATCTCCCTGTCCTTGCACGTTCAGGACATCGCCCGCTGATTTATCAATGATAATCTGAACCTGAGCGTCAGGAGTGGCATGCAGTTTTATTTCAAGATTAAAGCCGGTGAGACCGGTCTCTTTTTTAACGGTGTTAGTATCGCGTTTTACAAACTGAATAAAATCACTTTCATCAATTTCTGCAGGTCCATCCAAAGGAAGATAAAATTTTGATTTTGCATTCGTGGCATTTACAATCTCCATATTAATATTGTTGAGAAAGCCGTAAATCCCTACCTTGCCGGTTCCATAAACCCTGCCATAAAAAGTTTTATTTTCCCTTTCAGTGGTGTTCAGAATCAGCATGTTTTTGTACGTAACGTCGTAGTCAATCTTAAGATTACTGAAATTATTATGGAAAATATTTCCGTTGATACTGCCCTGCGGAAATTTTGTGCCTTTTTCTTTCATAATCATGTCAGAAAATCTAATCTGGTCGGGCATAACCTCAATATCTCCTACAATGTCGTAAGATACGTTGGTGTAATCTACTTTTACTTCGCTTCTAAAAAGTCTGAATTTGCCATCGATCTTGATGTTATCGGGTGTACCATGCACTTTGCCTGCACCATTCACCCAGCCATCCTTAATTTCAAGAATGCCATCGAGGATGGGATTCAAGATCCGAAGGTTAGCGGGTTTCGCCGCAAAATCAATATCAATGGATTCTTCTTTTTTATCGAGGTAATAAGTTCCTTTAAAGGAAATGTTTTTAAGCTGCTGACCGTTTTCGTCCGTTATGCCGAGCGACGTGTAGCCATTGACGAGGATAAACTTTTCGCTGTTGTGATAGGTGGTTTGCACCTGAAGTTCTCCAACAGTGTTATCGTTTATTCTTAATTCAGTAAGACTGAGATTTCCATTGATAGCGAATTTTTTATCTACATTCGATAACACCATGTTCCCATTTATCTTGCCAACAAGTTTTAGACTGATCACCTGCAAGAGTCGGTTAAATTGTTCAAGTACCACATTCTTGGTTGTAATCAACAAACTATCTCCCTTCCGGGTAGAATAAGCACCGACAATCAAAATGCTTTGCGCTTTGTTAACGATAGACATCGGCGCAACAAAGATACTTCCGCCCCTGTCTATTTTGATGGTGTTGGATTCCGCCAGATTCCAGGTGCTGTCATTAAAGGTGACGGAAATCTTTTCATTCGAAAGGTAAACGCTAGAGTCATTCAAATTGATCTGACCTTTGATTTGTCCTTTGTTGGATGGGCTTTTTAAATTATCCCAGTCGATGGTGTATTTAGAGTCTTTGTCAAACGAGTTCACTGCTACATTAAAATTCTCCATGGTCAGGCTGTCGGCTAGGTGCAGTGACTTGCCGGAGACCTCTGCAATAACTGTCTTCTGTGTTTCATTCAAAATCACTACAAGGTCGGTAATGAACATAGATTTGTAATTCAGTTTCGAGGAGTTGACTTGCAGGTTAAATTTATTTTCAGACGCATTAAAATTTCCGTCAACAATACTTCCATTGCTTAACATCAGATCGGGTAAAAACAATTCATTGATCGTTTTAAATTTTTTAATTTTTATTTGGAAAGTCAACTCATCAGCATAGCTTTTATCCGTTCTTGGTTTCTTAAAAAAGCCAGGATAATAACTGTAAAGAAAAGATTCAAAAGCAGGTTTTAAATTATTTATGTTGAATTTACCGTAAATGAGGGCGTTCAGGTATTCGGTGCCGAGCCTGATCTTTTTGTCCGCTGTGTTTTGCTCCATTTGGATGTTGAAAGTGCTGAGCTTAAACGTGCGGGTTTTTGTTTTGTAAATAGTATTGTCAAAGTTGATCTGGCCTGTGAGATTATCAATGTTGTCGCCGTTTATTTTTAAAAAGATCTGGGAAGATAAAATCCCTGTGTCGTTTTTGTTTGTAAAATGTAGGGCGTTTAAGTTTAAAGCGTTAATGGTTGAGATAAAATCCATTTCAGGGATTTTATTCTTGAAATCAATAGTTCCATTAAAATCAAAGTCGGCATTCGGATCTTTAGCGGTGAGAAGTCCATTAAACAGTGCTTCCGATATTTTGCCATTCATTGAAATGTTGGAATACTTGTAATCGTTATAAGTAATGTTTTTTATTTCCCCGCGAAATTCCGCATCTAAATTTTTTACGTTCACACCTTTTCCATTGATCTCTGTGTTGATGGTGAGTGCATTAAAATCATTCTGACCAATTAAAGTTCCAAGGTTAAAATTTTCGGTACTGATCTTTCCATGATAAGATATATCCTTTGATTTCTCGCCCAGCTTGATGCTTAATTGTGAATTTATTTTTCCGAGCCCTGTTGTAAAGTGTCCATAGGTTGTAAAATCATTTATAAACCCATCAAATTTTCCTTTGTAAGCTAGTGTTCCTAATCGTTTTATTTCTTCCGGCAGGACTATCTTTTTATTTTCATTAAATGGGTAAGACGGCACACGGATAATATCGTAGTAATTGGTTGAAAGTTCTTTGGCGTCAAAATGTAGAAAGGTGGAATTGATATCTGGCAGGCCGCTGAGTGTCACATTTCCTTTGAATCTGCTGTATTTCCCATAAGCAAGGTTCACGTTCTTTAGGATCATATCATTCACATACCCCTTTACTTCGCCTGAAAGATGAACAGTTTCGTTAAGCCCATTCAATTCACTGGTAAACGCCGATATATCCGTGAAACTTACATAGGTGCTGTCCTCAAGCTTACAGTTCATTTTTATCTTATCTATAAAATCCGGATAATCGTCCCAACTGTTATAAGTAAAATCAATTTTACCTTTTATAAAAGTAAGCGGTGTTTTCAGGTCAATATTTTCACACAACAAATGGTGGTCGCTGATGTGGGCTTTCGTACTCAAACGTGTAACCTCAAATCCGCTTTGCTCTATGGTCCTGAAATTCGTGAGCTGCGCGGCAATGGTATCCTTGTCTATTTTAAAATCTGAAATTTTCCCATAGGTATGTTTCAACCAGATGTCATCAAAATTTATGTTGTGTGTTATGGGACTTAAATATTTCTCGTTACGGAAAACAAAGGCAACATTGTCCAGAAAAAGATCTCCAAACTTCACATCCCATTCTTCTTTTGAAGTTGTATCGGCAACTCCCGAGTCAAAATAATCAATCAGATGCTGGTAATTGTAAGTAGAATCGCCTTTGTATTGGATGAGCTTGGAGGTCGTGTTCTTCAGAGTAATCTTATCCAGCCTTAAGGTTTTGTGATTGTAGTCGAAGTTTTTGATATCGACTAAAATGTCTCCGTGAAAGATTGTGTCTTTGTGCTTGTCGAGGATGAAGACGCCCTCCAGATTTGCCTTCGTGAAAAATTCGAGGCTGATCGTATTCACATAAACTTTACTTTCTAGTTCAGAACTCAGGTAGCCGGTAGCTTTTCGTCCGAGCCACGTTTGAAAAGTGTAAGTCTGGGCGCCAAAGTACAAGCCTACCCCTACGAAGATCAGGAATAACAGTAGGAACCCCAGTGATTTAAAGAATATTCTTGTAACTTTGCGAAACATGCGGCTTTGGATAAAGATAAGGCAAAATTTGAGCTGGCATGGGCTAAAAAATGCAAAATTTAAACACTTACATATTAGCAATTGAGAGCAGCTGCGACGATACTTCCTGTGCAATTCTGAATAAAGAAGCCGTTTTGTCGAACGTTACCGCTAATCAGAAAATTCATGAGAAATATGGCGGTGTTGTGCCAGAACTGGCAAGCAGAGATCACCAAAAAAATATAATTCCAGTTGTGGAAGCAGCACTGAAAAAAGCGAATGTCTCTTTGCAGGATCTTCAAGCAATCGCTATTACCCGCGGACCAGGACTCATGGGCAGTTTATTGGTTGGACTCTCTTTCGCGAAATCTTTATCACTTGCTTTAGGTATTCCCTTAATTGAGGTAAATCACATGCAGGGACATATTCTTGCACATTTTATTAAAGAACCTCGGGACAAGGCGGAAGGCACTGAAATGAAACAAAAAACAGACCACCCTTTGTTTCCATTCCTCTGCCTTACGGCTAGCGGCGGACATACACAATTAGTTAAGATCACTGATTATCTGAGTTTTGAAGTTTTAGGGGAAACAATTGATGATGCTGTTGGTGAAGCATTTGATAAAGCGGCGAAAATACTGGGGTTACCCTATCCCGGTGGGCCGATGATAGACAAGCTTGCGAAAGAAGGAGATAAAACAAAATTCACTTTTGCGCACACTAAAGTTCCGGGCCGCGACTACAGCTTCAGCGGAATCAAGACTTCTTTTCTTTATTTCGTTCAGAACAACGTTCAGAAGAATGAAAATTTTATAGCCGAAAATCTGAAAGATATTTGCGCTTCTTATCAGCAGCATTTGATCCAGGTGCTTTTAAAAAATGTAAAACAAGTGTTGAAAGAAACAGGTATCAAACACTTGGCGATAGCAGGCGGAGTGTCCGCTAATTCAGGACTTCGCAAACAAGTGGTCGAGCTTGAGGATGAGCTTGGCATAAAAACATTTATTCCGAAATTTGAGTATTGTACTGATAATGCCGCCATGATTGGAATTACCGCTTACTATAAATTTTTGCGGAATGATTTTTCAAACCTTGGAATTACACCAATGGCTAGAATGAGTTTGTAAAGACCATACGATTCCTGAATTTAGTAAACTGTATTCCTTCTCAAGGTCCTTGTGTATCCTTTCGCTGCCGTTCGGCGTGTAACCCGGTTTTTCAAGACTGACAGAACAGGTTTTATCGAACCTATTTATTTTTCGCGTTAAACCCCACCGACACGCCAAAACGAGAACTATGTCTCCCCGGAATACAAAACACGTTAACTGGAATGTTTAGCTTACCGGATTTAAACGTACGTCCAATCGCGAAAACAAAACCTGTATGAGCAGTATAATCACCACGGCTATCCAAACGTTCCTGAGTAGGGTAAGGGTTTTTGATGTTTGTATTTTCCCAGTTAGATTGGAGTTGCCAGTTATTATTTTGGTCGTAATATCCTTTCGATGTAGTAACAAGGTTAATTGTTGGCCCCAGTGCAAATTCCCAACCGTGGATGTTATCTCTAAATCCATGAAGCAGGGTAAGACTGGGGATAAAATAACCCTGGTCAACACCTGTAATCATTGGAATAAATTCAAAAAGTGCCTGAAATCTTCCTTCATTTAAATATTGTTTTTCAAACTGGTAACCAAATTGAAACATCACCGGGATAGCATCAAATCCTCCTGTAGTTTTGCTTTCCATCAAACGGTTTTGCATGGCGCCCGTATATACAACGCCTCCAAGCCTTGGACCATCCAGGCACAATCGCTCCTTACCGGGATTGTTTATGGAGTTATCAAATTCCGCACGTTCCGTCAGTTTAGAGATCAGATCTTTATTTACAGGATAGGAGAACATTTCTCTCATCGAAATATTGATAATATTCTGAATTTCTTCCGGTAAATTGAGAAATTCTTTGACATAAGTTTTTTCTATGCTTTTACTCTTTACATCAATCAGACGAAGTGTAACTATTATAGTCCTGCCGTAGCGCTCGACACTGCCACTCAGCATTTTATCAGATTCAATGGTTTTGCCGATTTCTACAAGACATAATTTTCCGAAACAGGTATTCACAAATTGTTTGTTACGTTCCGCAAAAAAAATACTGTTGTATTTGTCCAATAATTCTATGGTGTCTCTTTTCTCGAACTGATTGTTGGAGCTACCACTAAGTCTGATAACCTTATAACGATTTTTAATTGCGTTGGAATCGTTATACACCACAGAGGTAAATCTTGTTTTCTCTAATAAATAGAGAATGTCGTATTTGTCTGTGACAGCAAAAGTGTCGAGTTTTTCAAGCTCTGTTCGCACCAGACTTCCCATAGATTGCGCACTGATAGTAAGTCCCTGCACGTCGATGTTTAAAACGGTTAGACTTTCTTTTTTAGTTTGTGCACCCGCCCAGCTAATGGAGATAAGTGCCAAACCAGAAGTTATTTTTTTAAAAGTAGTTTTCATGTTTGTTGTTTTAATTTCGAATCAAAAGTAGATCAGGAAAAAAAGCTTAAGTAATTGATAAACGCAGAGAATGAAGACGGTCTTACGATTTTTTCAGAATTAGATTTCCTTTCAAAGAATTAGAAACCAGATTAGGGTTTTTTGAATGCCTGAGCTTTGTGTTTTGCGATTTTTACTAATTTTAGTAGCTTTAAAAACTGAATTATCTTAAAAAAATAAATTTTATATGGATCAATTAATTGAATGCGTGCCGAATTTCAGCGAAGGAGTGGATCTGAATGTGATCAAACAGATTACGGACGTGGTAGAAACTGTGGAAGGAGTTAAATTATTAAACGTAGATCCGGGTAAAGCTACAAACCGCACAGTTGTGACCTTTGTGGGAAATCCAAAAGCAGTCATTGAAGCCGCATTTCTGGCGATTAAAAAAGCAGGAGAGTTAATTGATATGGCAAAACACAAGGGAGAACATCCACGGATGGGAGCTACCGATGTTTGTCCGTTGATTCCAATCAGTAATATCAGCATGCAGGAAACTGCGGAGTATGCGAAACAGCTGGCGAAACGAGTAGGTGAGGAATTAAAGATCCCTGCTTATTTGTATGAGGAGGCACAGACAGATAAAAAGCGAAGTAATTTATCTGTGATCAGAAACGGTGAATACGAAGGGTTCTTCAAAAAAATAAAATTGCCGGCATGGAAACCAGATTTTGGTCCTGCCGAATATGATGCAAAGCGTGGTGCTACTGTAATAGGCGCCCGTGATTTTTTAGTGGCTTATAATGTGAACTTAAATACTACATCTACACGTCGCGCCAACTCCATTGCTTTTGATGTACGCGAAGCAGGACGAGTGATGCGCGAGGGCAACCCAATTACCGGGAAGATCGTTAACGACGCCGATGGTAAACCTAAATTTATTTCCGGGAGTTTAAAGTCTGTAAAAGCGATTGGTTGGTACATTGAGGAATATGGTATCGCACAGATCTCTATGAACCTTACGAATATTAACATTACGCCTGTTCACATCGCTTTTGACGAAGTGTGTAAAAAGGCCAATGAAAGGGGCATTCGTGTGACTGGCTCTGAGTTGGTCGGACTTGTACCTTTAAAATCAATGCTGGACGCCGGCAAATATTTTTTAGAAAAACAACAGCGCTCTATCGGTGTGAGTGATAAAGAATTGATCAAGATCGCTGTAAAGTCCATGGGACTGGATGAGTTAGGACCGTTTAAACCTGAAGGGAGAATCATCGAATATCTTTTAAAGAAACCAGAAGATTCGAAATTGATCGGTATGGACCTTGTAGCTTTTGCTGATGAAACAGCAAGTGAAAGTCCTGCGCCAGGCGGGGGCTCGATCTCTGCTTATGTGGGAAGTTTGGGGATTTCTTTAGCGACTATGGTTGCGAATTTAAGTTCACATAAAAAGGGCTGGGACGATCGTTGGGAAGAATTTAGCAAATGGGCGCAGAAAGGCCAGAACTTTAAAGACCAACTCCTGAACCTTGTAGACGCCGATACAGCGGCGTTTAATAAAATCATGGCTGCTTTTGGATTACCAAAATCAACGGAAGAAGAGAAAAAAATTAGAACACAAACGATTCAGGAAGCAACACGTTACGCGATTGAGGTACCATACAAAGTAATGGAATTAAGCTTTGAGAGTCTTGAAGTGATTCAGGCCATGGCAGAGCATGGCAATCCGAATTCGGTAACAGATGCTGGCGTTGGTGCTTTGTGTGCGCGCACTGCTGTTATGGGTGCCTTTATGAATGTGCGGATCAACGCGACAGGGTATAACAATAAAGTGTTTGTAAACGAAATTGTTACCAAAGGCAAGGCCCTTGAAGAAGCTACTATTAAAAAAGAAGCGGAGATCTTAAGGATCGTAAACGCGAAGATTGGTTTGTAGTTAAAATTCAGATAGAAGGTTGAAGAGGTCTATATTTAAATAGATCACTTCTTTTCCAATTTTCTCAGGAGCTAAGATCTTTAATTTTTCAAGTTGAATAAGGTACTTTTTTGCAGTGTTTAAACTCTTAAGGTCTTTCGTGAGTAATGCTTTAGGACTAATATAGGGCTGCTCAAATATTTTTTCAATAATTTCCTTTTTCATCGAAGGGTATTTTTTTCTGACAAGAGTAAGTGTCTTTTCAAATAGCCGATCTATTTCATTTATTTTTTTAATGGTGTAAACAGCTGTCTCTTCTGTCGCCGCAAGCATATAAAGAATCCATTTGTTCCAGCTTTTTCGACTAGTTACAGCATTCAGGTTTTCATAATAATCTTCTTTATGAGCAATGATGTATGAGCTTAAGTAAAGGATAGGAAATTCCAGCAAATCTTTTTGAACCATTAAAAGAATATTTAAAATCCTTCCTGTTCTTCCATTTCCGTCTCTAAAGGGATGAATTGCTTCAAATTGATAGTGGGCTATTGCCATTTTCAGCAGAGGGTCGTAATTATATTTTTTGTCATCATTTATATAGTCAACAAGATTGCTTAATTTTTCTTTGATTATTTTCTCTCCACGCGGGGGCGTATAGATAACGCTTCCACCCAGAAGGCCACTCCCTCTTTTCATGATCACGGTTTCGGTTTGAGGAGGACGAACACCATCTTTTAGCATCTTTATTTCGCGGTAGAGCTTGATCATTATATCTACAGTCATTGTTTTTTTTGCTGTTACCGTTTTATACCCTTCCCACAAAGCCTGCCGGTAGCGCAAAACTTCTTTGGTGCTTGGCTCCAGAGAACTTTCATTTCCTGACAATGCTTTGTAGAGCTTGTCATCGGTGGTAAAAATATTTTCAATCGCAGTACTTGCTTTTGCTTCCCGGATGGCTATTGTATTAACCAACATGGATTGATTGGGAAGTTTCTTGGCAAGGCCTTTTAGTTCTGCCAGTGCTTTATTCGCAGTATTCAAGGCTTTCAGAATTTCAATGGTCATTATTTTTTTGTCCGGTGGTGAAAGCACGGGTAAAGTGTTGTAAGGCTTGTTGCGATCGAAAGGAGTGAGATTTGACATGAAAAAATTGTTTTGTCAAAATTACGACAAATTTGATAGGAGAATTGTAATTGTCAAAATTTTAACATATTTGATAGTTGGCTGTTTTGCTGTCAAATTTTGAACAACGCACGATGTAAGTGTCAAAAAAGTAATTAATTTGACAATTATGAATTTTGCTGTCAAAATCAGTAGCTTTAGTTTTTAACTGTCAAAAAGTGGTGATATTTGATAGTATGAGGGTTTGCTGTCAAATTGTAAGGAATAGATTATTCAAGGTGCTTTTAGCGAATTTACCTTTGAAATGTGCGTTAAAATGAAGACGGAATTAGCTTACTTCTGTCGGACATTTTGCCAGGTGATATAGTATTTATTACACACTGTGTTTTTTAATATTACACTATTGTCATATTATGACAAATATGGTCATATTGAGATTATTTATTCAGCACTAAGCTTAGGAAATTTGGACGTGAGTAAAAAGATCGGCGAAAAAATACGTCAAATAAGGATTCTGAGACGGCTAAGTCAAGAAAACGTTGCTGAGGAAATAGGAATGAGCTTCGGTAATTTTGGAAAGATAGAACGTGGTGAGATCGAAGTAAATTCATCCAAACTTATCGAGATTGCAAAAGTATTAAAGGTTACACCCGCTGATTTTTTTGAAGAGAAATTAAAGCCGCAGGTAAAGGAAAACAGTCCAGAGTATGGTTATGTGAGCAGAGAAGAATTAGCCGCCGTTTCACAAGTACTTCAAAATTTACTCAAAGAGTTTGAAAGATTGCGAGAGGAACTTTCCGCTAAAAAGAAAGTGGTAAAAAACATGCACACTAAAAAGAGTTGAAGTTGATCTCTACAACACATTATTCGCTTGTTCCTTGATCTTTTCCAGTTCATCTTTCATCAACACCACAAATTTCTGCATACCCGCGTCGTTGGCTTTGGAGCCAATCGTGTTAATCTCGCGGCCAATCTCCTGGCTGATGAAATTTAATTTTCTGCCTGCTGAATTTTCTTTGCAGGTATCTATAAAATAATCGAGGTGTGTTTTCAGACGAACTTTCTCTTCATTGATGTCCAGCTTTTCAATGTAATAAATCAGTTCCTGCTCAAAGCGGTTCTCGTCTATTTTGTCTTTACCAATAACGTCTGCCATGTTATTGCGGATGCGATCCTTAATAGTGGTTATGCGGTGCATATCCAACTTTTTTATCTCTTCAAGGTAAGTGCCAATTTTATTGAGGCGGTCTTCAAAATCTTTTTGTAACGACCTTCCTTCTGTGTCGCGGAAGTCATTCAGTTGTTTGATCGCTTCATTGACGCATCCTTTAATTAGCTTCCACTCATGCTCGTCCGTTTCCTTGCGCTCACTTTTCATGATATCCGGAAATTTTAAAAGATGCTGAAGCGAATCTTCCATCGGTTCGTTTAATTCTGTAGCAAGCTTTTTTAATTGCGCATGATAAGCTTTGGCCAGCGGGAGATTAATTTCCACAGGTGTTTCAGCGGTGTTTGATTCCACAAAAATACTCAGGTCAATTTTACCACGTTCTAATTGTTTGGATAACTCGTTACGCAATTCCAGTTCGTAATTTCTTAAACCGGAAGATAGACGCAGGCTGATGTCGGCCCCTTTGCTGTTTAGCGCGCGGATCTCCACCGTAATTGTTTTGTCTCCTGATTCTGCGGTGGCTTTTCCGAAGCCGGTCATTGATTTGATCATGGCGTAATTTTTTTAGTTTTTTTATTGACTAGGAACAAGCCTAAAATTATCAAAATCCCTGATAATAATTTAGTCGGCGTTAATTTGTCTTCTCCCATTAAAACGGCAAATAAAGAAGCAAGAAAAGGTTGAAGATAAATGTACGCGCTTACGGTATTCGGACTCAACTCCTGCAATCCGTAAATATTGAGAAAGTAAGCAAAAAAGGTAGTCATGACCACCACAAAGAACAGAGCGAATACTGCGTGACTGGTAAATGCACCCCAATGGACATGCACAGTTTCTACAAAACCAATGGGAATAATATAAAGGGTGCCGAACAAAAACATCCAGCGCATGGCCGTCGCCGTATTATATTTTTGCATAATGGGTTTCGCCATCACAATAAAAACTGCCCAGGAAGCAGAATTAATCAACGTCATCAGATCACCTGCAATGGTGGCACTGCCTACTTCAAAATTCCCGCGAAGACTCAGGATCATCACTGCGCCAGTCACCGCGAGGGTAAGTCCGCTGACCTTTAAAATAGTGATACGTTCTTTTAAAAGGAAAAGTGTAAAAATAAAAACCATGACCGGGTTGGAGATCATGATGATGGAGGAGTTTATCGGTGTGGTAATACTAAGCCCGTAAATAAAAAAAATCTGGTTCACAACTACGCCAAATACTGCCAGCAGGGCCATCCGCTTCATGTCCTGTTTCTCCACCTTTTGTGTTTTTACGAAGATGGACAAGAGCCAGAATAAAATAGCTGCACCAACAATCCGCAAAAATACCAGGGCGATGGGACTAATAAATGCAGGCATCAATCCTTTGGCGATGGAATAATTTAAAGCGTAAATGATCTGCGCGGAAAAGAGTGCAATATGTCCTTGAAGGGCCTTAGTCAAAACAGCTGCAAATATACAGTTTTATGAATTTATTGGGGATAAAGAATTATTTTTGCCTTTGATGAGTGTTTATAAAGATCAGGTTGGAAATTTAGTCCGGCTTAGCAAAAGGCCGCAAAGAATTATTTCCCTTGTGCCGTCTCAATCAGAATATCTGTGGGATCTTGGATTGAGGAGCGCACTCGTTGGCATTACCAAATTTTGTATTCATCCTGACGAGATGTATTGCGGGTTTGCGAGAGTTGGAGGGACAAAAAAACTGGACCTTGATAAAATAAGAGAGTTAAAACCAGATCTGATCATCGGGAACAAGGAAGAAAACGAAAGATCACAGATTGAAGAATTACAAAAAGAATTCCCGGTATGGATGAGCGACATTTATACGTTTGAAGATACGTTTGCAATGATGAAAGCGATCGGAGAAATGCTGGATAAACGAAAGGAATCGGAGACTCTTGTGGATACATTAAGAAACTCTTTGACTTCCATACAAAATATTTTCGTTAAAAAAAGGGTAGCTTATTTTATTTGGAATAAGCCCTACATGCTGGCAGCGAGCTCGACTTTTATTGATCATGTGTTGAATCATCTTGGACTTGAGAATGCATTAAGTAAATACGATCGTTATCCCGAGTTGAATGAAGACCAACTGCAAGAAATTAATCCAGACATTTGTTTTTTATCAAGCGAGCCTTTTCCTTTTAAAGAAGAACATGTAAAAGAATTGCAAATAATTCTTCCGAAGTCTCAAATTGTGATAGTGGATGGCGAAGTATTCAGCTGGTACGGTACGCGTTTACTACATTTGGCAAAGTATGTTGCGGGGCTACCACTAAGGCAAATAGAGTGCCAATAGGCGCTAAGCGCACCGGTTTGCAGGCTGATTTTCTTTATGTTCTTAAGTGGTCTCAGTGGTTTAGAAGTTCGAGCACATCACCAACAACAAAAGTGCTACCGCCAATAAAAATAAGGTCGGTTTTTTTTGCAGCCTTTTTCGCAGCTTTCAAACCAGCTTCAACCGATGCGTAAGCTTGACCTTTTAGTTTAAATTTTAGAGCCTGCGCCGTAAGTTCATTTTCGCCGAGCGCACGGGGAATATTTGCTTTCACAAAATAATAAGTTGCTTCTTTGGGAAGAAGACTTAAAATTTTAGAAACATCCTTATCATTCACCGCACCAAAAACAAAATGTAACTCCGTGTAGTCAATATCTTTTAAATTCTCGATGATCTGTTTAATGCCGTCTTCATTGTGCCCTGTATCACTTATCATCAGAGGCTTTTCGCCCAGTTTTTGCCAGCGCCCCCTCAAACCCGTAATACCGCAAACATTCTTAAGAGCAGTCTTTACATGCTCGGGTTCTACCAGGAAGCCAACCTTCTCAATAAATTCGAGAACATTAAGAACTCCCAGTAAGTTTTTTAATTGGTAGATACCGGTAAGATCAAGTTCGTAAGACGTTACCGCATCCGTTTTTTTATTCAGGACCTCTACCTGCATGAATCCTTTTGAAAACGTATGTTTTGTGATCCTGTAATTTTTATCCGCGTATTCTATGGGAGCTTTTAACTCTCTGGCCATGGCGTTGAATACAGGCGCTGTCTCGCTCTGGTACTGACTGATGACTACCGGCACGCGGGACTTAATGATGCCTGCTTTTTCCTTACTGATTTTTTCGAGCGTATCGCCCAACAAGTTCATGTGATCGAAACTAATGTTGGTGATCAATGAAGTTTTAGGTACAATAATATTTGTTGAATCAAGTCTGCCGCCCAACCCCACTTCAATGATGGCTACGTCAACTTCTTCAGTTGCAAAATAATCGAGTGCAAGACCCACGGTCCATTCGAAAAAACTTGGTTCTATTTGTTCAAAAGGTTCTTTGTATTTTTCTACAAAATCAATCACGTAATTTTTCGGAATCATTTTTCCGTTAATCTTAATACGTTCTCGGAAATCGGTTAAGTGCGGAGAAGTATATAGTCCTGTTTTATAACCACACTGTTGCAGAATGGCGGCCAGCATATGACTACTGGATCCTTTTCCATTGGTTCCGGCAACGTGAATACACTTTAGTTTTAAATGAGGCTTGCCAAGAACTTCGGCAATTTTAATAGTATTTACAAGGTCTGCTTTGTAAGCAGCTGCCCCAATACGCTGGTACATGGGTAAACGCGCGAACAAATAATCAAGCGTTTGCGGATAAGTCATTTTTAGTTGAATGAAAAATTTATCGTTATAGTACCTCTTTGTTCTTCTATTTTTTGGTTCGGATTAAATTTGGTGGCCATTGCCATTTTCCGGGCTTTGTTTTTCAGATCAGTGCTACTGGTTGTTGAGCCTCTTCCGTTTGGATCTGCCTCAATCACTTCACCGTTTTTATCTACAACCACATCCACCACCACACTTCCTTCTTCCTTCGTATCACTCGTAAAATGCGGAAAAGCGATCATTTTTCTGTTTCCGAGCTCAAAACCAAATTTTGAATCTCCTTTTAAACCTTCTATTCTGCCCTCGTCTGTCGCCATGGCTATTGTCGAACTTGTGTTTTCAGCTCTGATCTGTTGTTCGGTTGTTTCTTGCTGAGCAGCAGTTAGCGGAAGAATTTCTCCCATAGGATCTGAAATTTCTTTTTTACCGGAAGCGGTTTTTTCATTAGGCGTAACCGATGCAAGATTTTTTTTGCCCGCGTCTGAAGCGCTATTTCCCTCTTCCATCCCAAATTCAATCTCCTGTGTACTTGTGCTGAGTGGGGAAGAGCCTGCTGTAATAACATTGGTATAGACGAAAAAAAGTAGCATCACAACAAATGAAAACAAGGTAACACCTATGGATACTTTCTGGTTGCGATATTCTTCTTTAGGGCTTAATTCCATAGTCTTTATATTAGATCAATCAAAAGAGAACACGATCGTAATTGTACCTTTTTGTTCGTCGAATTTTCCATCCACGTTAAATTTTGTGGCAAATGCCGCTTGTTTTGCTTTTGCTTTTAATAAAGCACTGCTTGTGGTAGTCCCGCGACCGTTAGGGTTCGCCTCAATCACGTTGCCTTCTGAATCTACGGTGATCTCTACAACTACTTTGCCTTCTTCTTTGGTATCGCTCGGCAATTTAGGAGGATTCACTACAGCTCTGCCTTTCAAATCAATTCCAATTCTTCCACCTGGACCACCGCCGCTTCCAGAACCAGGTCCGCCCGGACCAGTGCCTACGCCATTTCCACTACCGTTACCCGTACCTGTTCCGCCGGTTCCGTTTTTAAATGGATCTCCGCCTGGGTCACCACTTTGCCCTGCAATTCCTGTATTTCCAATACCACCGCCATTTTGCCCGGTATTCTTTTTAAATTTCTGAGCTAATTTTTCTGCGGCGGTAAGTTCTTTCACGGATTCTTTTATTGGCTGAGGCTTTGCGGGTTTTATCACTACTTTTTCCTCTTTTGGTACCTCCGGACTGTTTTCTTTTAGGTCTACAGGTTCACCATTCTCGTCGGTCAGAATATTTTCCTTTTCAGTTTTTTCTGTTACTACGCGGGTAGCTTTTCCCATGTCACTGTAATCGATGTCTCCGCTTCCAACGTCCACCATGCCAAGCGCCATTTCCTGACCTCCACCGCCACCCATTTCAGGAAAGGGTGGATTAGGAGTTACTAGATTAAAGAAGATGAGAAAAAGAAGCAATAAAGTACATATCGCGGAAGTAATAAGTCCCGACGTAATTCTGTTTTTATTTTCTTCTGAGCGTGTTAGTTCCATTTTACTTATTAGTAGGTGCTGTTGCTAAAACGGTTTTACATTTTAATTTGTAGCAAATGGTCATAATATCTATTTCATCCTGAATGGAAAGTTCTTTATCCAAATGCATAACGACCGTTGGCTCCAGTAAGGTGTTTGAAATTTTCGCGATTTCAGTTTCCAGAGTTTCTTTAGTGACTTCTGTAGTATTGACAAAATACTTTTTATCTTTTGTGATGGCTACATGAATGGGTTTGATACTGTTATTTACAACAGGAGGGTTGGCATCTGACTTCGGTAAAGCAACCTTTATAGCATTCGGACTTACCATGGTTGACAGGATCAGAAAGAAAAGCATGAGGAAGAACATGATATCGCTTAGTGAATCTGTACTTACTTCTGCTTCCCTATGTTTTTTGCGTAGAGCCATTTTTATTAAATTAATAATTGAAAGTTGAAGATTAAAATGAGTTTGCTTTAAACCCGATCTTTAATTCTTCATATTTAATTTTACATTCTTAATTACTTGGTTGGTTCGTTAAGCATATCCAAAAACTTGATTTGCGATTCTTCCATGCGGTGCGCTATTTTGTCGATACGAGCGTTCACCCAATAATAAAAAACGAATGCAATAACGCCGACAACCAGGCCACCTGCTGAAGACACCATTTTTTGATATAAACCATCAGAGATCTGAACAATTTCAACAGTTCCACTTTCACTGATCTTCCTGAAGATGATAATAACACCAATGATTGTACCCACAAAACCAAACATAGGAGCAATACGGCCAATGATGCTGAGTATATTCATGTTTTTTTCAAGCTTGCCAATTTCGTTGGCGCCGCTTTTATCCATGGCCGTTCTTATTTCAAGTACGGGCTGGCCAATACGTTTCACACCTTGTTCGATCATAGCGCTTTCGGGTGAGTTTAAATTTTTGCACATGGCCACTGCACCCGACATGTTACCGCTGTGGATCATTTCTTTTAAACTTTGAATAAGGTGATCATTTCTTTTGGAAGCTTTGCTGATGACTAGCAAACGTTCAACCAGAATATAAATAGCAACAATAAGCAACAAGGCTAGGGGATACATGATTATCCCACCTTTCATGATCATTTCGATCATTAAAATTTTAGTTTCTGTTATTTCGGGCGTTACAGCAGACTGTATACCCGTAACCATCGAAGAATCGGCTGTAAGAGAACCATTGGCAATAGCGTTGCCGGTTTGTAGAATGAAATTCAGCATTTGTCAGATTTGATTTTAGTACGAAATTAGTTTTAAATAGAGCAGATAAATGTCACACCACAACTGATTTTAAACACAGACTTGTTTATTAGCATAATGAAAGGAAGGAAAAAGGATACGGATTGTGCGTAGTTGTGTTTTAGACTCCCAGATGGGTTAGGAGCCAGAAGTGGTTTGGAAAAGCCGATAGTTATTAGCACAACCACTGTTTTAAGCCCCTGTGCTTAAAATTATCTGAGTCGAAGTTCCCAGAACAAATCTAAGTGGGGCCGCTACTCAGGACGCACCTTTATATTCTCACTAACGGATTTTTCCATTTCTGATTTCAAAAAAGTAACATGTGATGGCCTGATGCCAAAGAGATTCAAAGCTTCCATTTCATCATCGTTATAAGTGATGTAAACTTTTCCTTTTTGAGAAATGCTTACTCTTTTCAAATCCACAAAATACCTGTATTTGTGATGGAGCAGGGATTGTTTGATTTCGATCTTGTCTTCAAAAATCAGGGCAAACGGATGTAAAAGCCACCACAAGGATTGAAAAGACAAAATGGAACCAGGAATAAGTACAAGAAAACCGAAAGGATTCATGTTTTTTAACATAATGTATCCCAGAACTACAATAATTGCACTGATAAGTACTGAAATGAACAAAAATAGACGGCTACGTTCTATATAGACCAGGGGTGTTTCTTCTTTTTCCATGTTTTTGACATCGCAAAGTTAAAAATTAAATGCCGATCCTCTCGTTTAATCGTTTTTTAATTTTTAAACTTGTTAAAATTGCTCTTGAAAGTTTTATATTGTAACGTTTTAAAAGTAATTACGTTTAATAAATCTAAACCTGGTTTTACACAAAAAATGACGATGAGATTCTTAAAAAAACACCTCGTTTTACCTGTTTTGCTTTTAAGCCTCTCGGTAAACTCACAGTCCCTTTCAGTCGAAACTCCTATTGCAGACATGCTTGATAGTCTGTCGACGCAAAAGATGTTTGAGACGGCTTTTTCAAGGCCGATTTTCCCTAAAAACAATAAATACAAATTTGCGCAAGACAGCGTTCCGCGTTATGATGATTATACTTACCAGGCGCGGTTAGCAAAACTCGATGCGGTTTCTCCCTTTGATCTTGTTTACAACGAACACGTAAAGGGCTTTATTAATCTTTACACGGTTCGTAAACGTGAAAGCGTTAGTCGGATGATGGGAGTGGCGCAGTTGTATTATCCTATGTTTGAAGAAGTGCTTGATAAATACAACATTCCTTTAGAACTAAAACATCTTGCAGTCATTGAAAGTGCGCTTATTCCTTATGCCCGCTCAAAAGCAGGTGCTACGGGCCTCTGGCAATTCATGTATCCTACGGGTAAAATGTATGGACTCGATGTTTCTTCTTATATAGACGAACGTTGTGATCCTTACAAAGCAACTGTTGCAGCCGCAGAATATTTAAAATCGCTCTACCGTATGTTTGGCGACTGGCAAATGGTACTGGCAGCTTATAATGCAGGTCCTGGAACGATAAGCAAAGCTATCCGCAGAAGCGGTGGTAAAAAAACATATTGGGAGATCAGACCATTTTTGCCTTTAGAAACTCAGGGATATGTTCCGGCCTTTATAGCGGCGAATTATGTAATGACGCACGGCGCAGAGCATAACATTTATCCTGCTGTTCCGCGTAAGACTTATTTTGAAGTGGATACTGTTGTGGTAAAAGAGCAGATGAATTTTGAGCAGATCGCACAAGCACTGGATGTGACTACTGAAGAGATTCTTTATTTTAATCCACAATACCGGAAAAACATAATACCATCCGGTGGAAACGCCATGTGTCTTCCTAAAAATAAGATTGGCATTTTTCTTAACAACGAACAGGCAATTTACTCTGCCATCCATGCACAAAAAAAGGAAGGAGATGTAATTGTTGCTGAAGTGAAAAGGACGCACACTGTTAAATCGGGAGAAAAATTAAGTACCATTGCCCGCAAGTATGGCGTAACGGTTGCTGAACTTAAAACATGGAATTACGTTGGTAAAAAAGGCATTCGTCCGGGTAAAAAACTAATTGTTTATGTGCGTGAGCAAAAAACAACAGCTAAACGTATCGAAATGAGTGAGCCGGGACTTGTAGCTGCAAAAGGTACAGAAGGCGACGCAAAACAACTCGCAGAAAATACCAGCGTTAAAAAAGAATACATCTTCCACAAGGTAAAAAAAGGAGAAAGCCTTTTCGGGATTGCTAAAAAATACGGCGTGGATTATAAAGATATCAGAGACCTCAATAATCTGAAAAGCAACAACCTGATGTTCGGTCAACTGCTGAAGGTTAAGCTCAAAGGCGAATAATATTTAAAACGTGCTCTTCTCTTTAAAATTTGTTTTGCTTTGTTGCAAAACAAATTTTTTTATTTGTAAACAATAGTACAAATTTACAGAAATGACAACGTTTGTTTGACCAAAATCTAAACTATGAAATCAAATTTATATTTTCTTATTTTTCTTTTTGTATCGCTCACTTCTTACTCACAGGTAACCCAGAATGTAAAAGGTAAAGTAGTCGACAGGATTACGGGTATAGGGCTTCCCGGCGCAATTGTCCAGTTAAGATCAGCTACCCAAACCATTGTGGCGACTTCCGATAATAATGGGTTTTATAAATTAAAAGAAGTTGCTGTCGGAAGGCAATCCTTTTTATTTACTTACACAGGATACAAGCCTGCACCTGTAAGTGATGTGATTATTACTTCCGGTAAAGAAGCCGTATTAAATATTGAATTAGAAGAAAGTTTAGTCAGCATGGATGAAGTAGAGATTAAAGCTTCTTCTGATACCGATGTTGTAAATACCATGCAGGTTTCCAATATGAAATCGTTCAGTATTGAAGAAACAGAGCGTTATGCCGGTTCGCGTCAGGATCCTGCGCGGATGGCTCAAAATTTTGCTGGGATCCAGGGAACCAATGATTCAAGGAATGATATCGTGATCCGCGGAAATAGTCCCGCAGGTTTATTGTGGCGTATGGACGACATCGACATTCCAAATCCCACTCACTTTGCTGTGGCGGGTTCTGCAGGTGGGCCGCAAAGTATTATCAACAACAAGTATTTATCTAACAGCGAATTTTATACAGGTGCATTCCCCGCCAATTATGGTAATGCTTTGGGCGGCGTGTTCGATCTAAAGATGCGAAATGGTAATAACGAAAAAAACGAGCGTACATTTCAACTGGGTATACTTGGAACAGAGCTAACGCTGGAAGGCCCGTTAAGTAAAAAAACCGGGGCAAGTTACCTAATTACGTACCGCTATTCGACGCTGGCTTTATTCGGGGGCATAAATTTTAAGCTCGGAACCAGTGCCATTCCGAAGTACCAGGACATGGGCATCCGTTTAAATTTTCCTACAAAAAAAGCGGGTGTATTTAGTTTCAGCAGTATCGGAGGCTTAAGCGATATTGATATAGTATTGAGCGACATTCACGAACGTCCGAAAGAACTTTACGGCGATCAGAATCGTGACCAGTATTTTACAACAAACATGGGTGTTGGAATATTGAGTAACGTATATGCGTTCAATAGCAGAACCGTTATGAAGACCAGTCTTGCCTTCTCGATACAGGACATCAGTTCCAAACATTACCTGGTGATTCGTAACAAAGATTTTGTACCAAATGATACATTACCACAAATTTTAGGGTATAATTTTTCGGAAAAAAAATCAACGCTGGCCTGGTATGTAAAAACGAAGATCAATGCAAAAAATAGTGTAAAGGCAGGCTTCTTTGTGAACAGACTGGATGTGGATTTTCGGGACGATGCAAAAATCAGTTCTTTGTACGATACCATAGCTCAAACGATTTTGAATAAGCCATACAAGAACCGGGAAGACGTTAAGACAAGTTTTTATTTGATCCAACCTTATGTTACTTACGTTCATAAATTCAATGAAAAGTTGAGTTTAAATACTGGCGTCTATTCACAGCTTCTCACACTGAATAATAAATTCACAGTTGAGCCGAGGGCCAATCTGCGTTACCAGTTAAAACCAAAACAAGTACTGAGTCTCGCGTATGGTTTGCACAGCCAGATGCAATCCACTTATCTTTATTTTGCAATACCCGATACTTTGGTGCGGAATGGCGTGTTGACCGCTAACACCGGGCGCGTACAAGATCTGCAGAATCTCGATTTTAGTAAAAGTCAGCATGTGGTATTAGGCTATGATTTTTTTGTGAGCAAATATTTTAAGATGAAAACGGAGGTGTATTACCAGCATCTTTGGAACGTTCCGGTATACGCAGTGCCTTCAAGCGTTTCAACCTTAAACCGTGGCGCGACTTTCAACCGTTTTTACCCGATCTATTCAATGGTGAATACAGGCACAGGTCAGAATTACGGTATTGAGTTAACTCTTGAAAAATTGTTTCACAGGCATTATTATTTTATGTTGAACGGAAGTCTGTTTGAAAGTAAATACAAGGCCAGCAATGGAAAAGTGGCGAACACCGATTTTAACGGGAACTACATGATGAACTTCCTTGGGGGTCTTGAGTATACTGTTGGCAAAGCGAAAAAGAACACTATTAGTTTCGGAACAAAAATAACCTATGGCGGTGGTAGAAGGTATTCCCCGGTAAACATTGCAGCGAGTAATGCCGTGATGGATGTGGTTGCACAAGATGATAAAGTAAACACATTACAATTTGCGCCCTACAACCGTGTTGATTTGCGAATCGCCTATAAAATAAACGGTAGGAAAACAGGGGTTGAAATTGCGCTTGACCTGGTAAATATTTTCAGTGCAAAAAATATTCTCGCCTTAAGCTACTCGCCAGATCCTGCTAACAGGGCTGCTGATCCGCTCGTTAAAAATTATCAGTTGGGATTTTTGCCGCTGTTTTATGTGAAGGTGGATTTTTAGGTTACGGATTTTTGACGCGATTTCACGGATGACCAAGATGACACGGAAGGTGGGCCACAGATTTCGCAGATTGTAAATGGTTTGCAACAGAAAAAAATAAGAGTCCCTGAAACATTAACCACAATTTCTCTGCAATCTGGTTAATTTAAATAGCAATACCCGCTCTAGAAAATAAAATGCTAATTTTGTTGTATGACAAAAATTCTTATCATTGGCGCAGGTCGTTCGGCCAGCTACTTAATAAAATACCTGATTGAAAATTCAACAGCTCACGACTGGAAAATTACTGTAGCAGATGTGGATATTGAATTAGCCCGTCAAAAAACATTCTGGCACAGTAATGCAAATGGAATCAGTTTTGATATCCGTGATGAGGAAAAAAGAAAAAGTACTATAAAAGAACATGACCTGGTGATTTCGATGCTACCTGCTTTTATGCATGGGGATGTGGCGCGTGATTGTGTGGAGTTCGGCAAACACATGGCCACGGCAAGTTATGTGAGTGCGGACATGAAAGCTTTGGATGAGGAAGCTCGCAAAAAAAATATTTTACTTTTAAATGAATGTGGCCTTGATCCAGGGCTCGATCACGCGAGTGCCATGAAAGTGATTCATGAGATAAGAGAGCAGGGGGGCACAATTACTTCTTTCAAATCTTTTTGCGGTGGCTTAGTGGCGCCTGAAAGCAACGACAATCCTTGGGGTTATAAATTCAGCTGGAATCCCCGCAACGTCATTCTCGCGGGACAAGGGACTGCGCAGTACCTGGAAGAAGGCAAAGTGAAATTTATCCCTTACAACCGCCTCTACACCCAAATTGACAGCATAAAAATTGAAGGCTATAAAAAGTTTGATGCTTATGCAAACCGCGACAGTATTGGCTACATGGATATTTATGGATTACAATCTGTGACTACCATGCTACGTGGTACTTTGCGTGAAGACGGGTATTGCAAAGCCTGGAACGCTTTTATTAGGCTAGGCTTAACAGATGATACTTCAAGGATCATGCACGCATCTTCTTTAACTTACACTGCATTAATTGACGCATTTCTTCCTAAAGGAACAGGTACGGTAAAAGAACGTGTCAAAAAATTTATGGGGAAAGACTGGGACGAGCAACTGGATAAAAAACTAGAATACATCGAGTTATTCTCTGATAAAAAAATCACACTTGCCGAAGGTACGCCGGCGCAGCTTCTACAGGCTCTGCTCGAAGAAAAATGGAAATTGCAGGAGCACGACAAAGATATGATCGTGATGCAACACCAGTTTGAATACTCTGTGAAGGGACAAGAAGGCGTAAAAAAACTAGAGTCTTCATTGGTTGTTATCGGGAAAGACCAGCAGTACACCGCTATGGCTTTAACAGTGGGACTTCCGCTTGCTATTACAGTTAAAAATTTTCTGACCGGAAAGTTTAAGTTAAATGGAGTTCAAATTCCTATTCACAAAGAGATTTATGAACCCATGTTGCAGGAGCTTGAAGAACATGGCGTTGTTTTTATGGAGAACCAATTAGCCTGATCTTTTTATGAGTAAAGATCCTGGCTTTCTTATTGCTAAACTTAACAGGCCTTATTACCTGGAAACAAAGATCAAAAGACGCTGGCTCACTTGCTTTCAGTTTTTTGCTTTTGTATTTTTATTCCTTGTTGTCTTTCAGCCTTTTGGATTAAGCACTTTGCCGGAAGGAATTGTTACCGTTGCGCTTGGATATGGACTCACTACTTTTCTGATAATGGTTTTGCTCAATATTCTTATCATTCCATTGTTTCCGAAATATTTTAAGGAGGAAATATGGAATGTACAGAAGGAGTTGTATTGGAATATGTTGAATGTCCTGCTCATAGGTCTTGCCAACTCTTTGTTTAGTATATTTATCGGGATGGCTCCCTTCACGCTCTACGCTGTGTTTATTTTTGAACTCTACACCATTACCACCGCCATGCTTCCCATTTCTATTATGATTTTTATTAAAGAATCACGCTTAAAAAATAAGTTCGAAAAAAAATCCGGAGAGTTAAACACACTTATAGAAACACATCAAACAGAAGCAACAAATGAAACGACTGAGGTTCTCACCATCACTTCCGAAAACGGGAAAGAGGTTTTGGAACTTACTGGCGATGATCTGTTGTTTATAGAGTCGTCTGACAACTATGTAGAAGTTTACTTTCAGAGTAAAAAGGAATTGCAGAGAAAACTGCTCAGGAATTCTTTAAAAGCATTGGCTCTTCATCTGAAAAATTATCCGCATTTATTTCGTTGTCACAAAAGCTACCTCGTCAACTTAAAAAAAGTAACACATGTTTCGGGTAATGCCCAAGGGTACAAATTGCATCTTTCAGATGTGGAGACTCTTATACCCGTCTCACGTCAGAATAACGAGGAGATAAGAAGGAGACTGAGCTGATCTCAGGTCATGCTGTTCGTCCCGCGATCCTTTCCCTTGCTCCCAAACCCTCCCGTTTCTCCCAAATGCCTTGTGATCAGGATTTTTCTGGTAGATCTTTGCTGAAAAAGTATAAGATTATGATTTCTAAAGTGTTTTTATGTCTGCATATTATTTCCGGGTTTTTAGCTTTGTGCTCCGGTCTTACCGCTATCGTCAGTAAAAAAGGGGGGAAGGTTCACCGGTTTTCGGGCAAGATTTTTTTCTTTGCTATGCTGGGTGTTTGTTTTACTTCCGTGTATATTTCTATAACAAAGAACAACCAGTTTTTGCTGGTCATTGGAATTTTTTCATTTTACCTGAATTATTTCGGTTTCATGGCTGTAAAAGATAAATCTTTGAAACCAAAGCCCTTGGATTGGTTTGTACTCTTAGTGACTGCCGTTGCAGCCTTTTTTATGATGTATTCCCTGAAACCAGTCCTGATGGTATTTGGCGTAATCTGTTTTTATCTGATCGTTCAAAATGTACGTGTTTCCATTCTGATTCTTCAAAAGAAGGAGCTTCCAAAATTGAAGTGGATGAACAGGCACATCAGTATGATGGTAGGAGCCTTTATTGCGACAACCACCGCCTTCCTGGTTGTTAATCTGGATTCTTTGAGTTTTATAATATTTCCCGCATGGTTGGGTTGGTTGTTACCAACCTTTTTATTAGTGCCTTTGATCTTTTATTACCAGCGAAAATATGCACCTAAAAAATAGAAGATGGAACGTTCAGCGAATGTGGGGAATTAAAAAAGCGGACTCAGCCGCTTTCATTAATTTTAATTTTAGGATTATCTGGCTCCACCCATTGATTTTTGCTTTTCAAGCATTTCCTTATAGCCCATCATGGTATATCCATCGGTATTTAAAGTAAACACAGAATCGTTAATTGGCGAAGTAAGAACTTCAGTAGCAGTAATCATAATTTTCATATCCATGCCCTGGGCGTTTTGCGACATTTCCATAGATAAAGGGTAGCCCTTCAGATCACTAAGGTCTGCCATGCCTCTTCCCGAAGCTTTATGTGCTTCCGGATGATCGTACTTAATTTTATCTGTCACCCAAAGAGTGATTATATTTTCCTTCTTATCCTTGTCGAACGTAGTTACAATTACTTTTGTGCATTCGTAGCCAACGATCATTTTTTTCTCAGTAGTGTAATCTATTTTTGGTTTTTCTGTTTTTTCTTTTTCGTCACTTGCCTTCAATTCGTCTTTTGTCGCGGTATAGCCGAATTTATTGCCCATGTTTTCGTTCAGAGAGATCATTTTTTTTCCATCATAAACAGAAGTGCTGCTGCCCATCATTCCATTCCTTTCGGTTTTTAGCTTGTCGCCTTTAATGGTATTAACGAGGTCCATCTCACCATAAGCAGCGTATTCAGGAGGTAAGCCTTCGGTTTTAAGACTCATTTTTATAGTAAAATTGGCTTGTGCTGATATGAGGTTACTCATAAGCACAAATGCTAAAGGACTTAATAATTTCAGAATGAGAGAGCGTATCATAGTAATAAGGTTTTTATTGATTCAAATATACGTCATTCAGTAAGAAGGGAAAAACCACTCGTCAATTTTTGCAGGAAAATGAATGGATTTATTGAAGGTTTTTGATAAATTCTTCCATTTCCGATTTTGGAACGATCTTCATAGAAGCTGGAATTTCAAAGGCGTTGTCGGGCACTTCAACAGGTTTGTAAGTTTTTGCGGAAAAATGAAGCTCCATTCCCATTTTTTTTACCCGGTAGTCCATCATAACGCCTTTTAACTGAGCATAAGGCGTAAGAGCGTTTACATTCTCAACGCCAAGTTCCTTGGTATACCAAACATCAAATTTTACATTCGGCTCGCTTACTTTGGTAACGTGGGCTTTATAGCATTTAAAACCGCAAATCTTCTTGGTTTCGGTTGTTTCTTCGATTTTTAAAGTATAATCTGAATTTTCTTCAATCACATCCTGCTCTTTTTCGATACAGGCTTGTTTAATATCAAGGAATTTAACGGTTTGTGCAATGGTTTTGTTATTATTGTCCACAATTACCGAAGTATTAAACATTCCCATTGTGCTCATCTCGATGATAAATTTTTCGCCTTTGAATTTAAAAGTGGCCGAACTTGGAGCAAAACCATATAAGGGATGCGTAGGGTCAACACCTTTTGTGTCAAATTCTATCAGCCCTTCTTCTTTTGAGCCACTTTTTCTGCCTTCGCCACAAGAGTTTAAACCAATAGCAAGCACTACGCAAAGAACTGCAAAAAATGATTTCTTTATAAAATTTTGATTGATCAAACCTACGTGTTGAATGCTAAGTAACTAATAAATTCTGAATTAATTTCGTGATTTTTATTTCAAAGTTACCGTTTTACTAACAGACTTACCTTCTTCCAGTTTAATGATGCTGGTACCTGTTATCGTTTTAGTTCCAACAACTGCTGTTGCCTTGATATCAAAGTTGGCAGGCAGTTTAAAAGTAAATTTTATTTGTCCGCCACCATCTGCATTTCCACTGGCTTTTACATCAGCGATGTTGGTAGCGGTACCTTTAGGGTCGTTAGGATCTTTAACCTGAGCGTAAAGTTGCACAAATGCGCCTCCCATAACACTCCCGGTAGAGTCCACGCAATTAACAGTGGCTTTGCAGTCTGTCTCCTTGCGGCAGGAAGTGCCGGTAAATACGAACAGGCAGAATAAAAAACCGGAAAACAGAAGCAGGAGTGGTTTCATGCGGTGTAAAATATTAGTTTAAATAGAAATTTATCTAAAATGATTAAATATGGTTAAAATTTTCCTAGCTTCAATTGTCTAAATTATTGAAGATATTATTCTAACAAATATAAAAAAATTGTTTTACATGCAAAATTTTATTTCGTTCCTCCTTATTTTCGCTGGGTTTGTGGGTTCTGCGTTTTCGCAGACTCTAAGCAAAGAAACCATTCTTATTGAAACCGCTTACGGGAACATGAAAATCAAGCTTTATGAAGAAACTCCCATCCATAAAGCAAATTTTATAAAGCTGGTTAAGGAACACTATTTCGATTCGCTGCTTTTTCACCGGGTCATTAACACTTTTATGATCCAGGGTGGCGATCATCTCAGTAAAAGAGCAATGCCCGGCGATAGCATGGGTCATGGCGACATTGGGTACACGCTGCCGCCGGAATTTAACCGCGCCATCATTCATAAAAAAGGAAAATTGGCCGCTGCCCGCGACGGCGATGAGGTAAATCCGAAACAGGAATCGAGCCCCACCCAGTTTTACATTGTCACGGGTAAGGTAAGGACCATGGAAGATCTTAAAAAATACGAGGAACGGATCAACAAGACCCATTATACCCGCTGTGCCAGGGAGTTTATGAAAACAGGCGAAGGTAAAAAGCTGAAAGAGCAGTATAATCGTCTGAAAAGCGAAAACAAGGCAGATAGTGCTGCAATTGTTAATACAAAAATAGAAGCAGCAATAAAGGCAGAGCATGTAAAAACGCCAGAGTATACCTTTAATCAACAGCAGATTGAGGTTTATACAACGGTTGGCGGAACTCCCCATCTTGACGGAGCTTATACGATTTTCGGGGAGGTGGTTGAAGGTTTGGAGGTGATTCATAAAATTGCCGAGGTTAAAACCGATAAGCGTGACAGGCCTTTAACAGATATTAGGATGAAGGTGACGCTTGTGAATTAAACCTTTCAGTAAACCCGGCATCCAAAAAAAAATAACAGATCTATGAAACATGCAATGTTAACATTCGGACTGGTAGCTGCACTGGCAACCGGCCTCAACGCACAAACACCGGGGACAGCGACTGTTCCGGGAGGGGTACACCAAAATCAAAAGGAACAACTATCGCCAGCTGAGCGCGCTAAGAAAGGCGCGGAAATAGCAGAGCAAAAATTGGCGCTTACCAATGATCAGAAAATGAAATGGGAAGCAGCAGCATTGCAACGGGCTATTGCCAATGATCCTATTAGGGAAAAGATGAAAGGTTGCACAACTCCGCAGGAACGAAAAGATTACCATTCACAGATGAAAGTGAATGGCAAGAAGTACACTACAACGGTTGTGGCCTTGTTAACAACTGATCAAAAAACAAAGTACGAGCAGATGAAAAAAGACAGGAAGGCAAAAAAGCACAAAATGCACCGCGGTGCTGAGAGAATGCCTGATCCAAAAAATAATGACCAGAAATAACCCTTAATAAAGAAATGCTCTGTTGATTATTTTCGGGGTGAAGAGGGAAAGTCTAGAGGATTGACTTTTCCTCTTCCTTTTTCCTCTTACATTCCTTTACCCTATTGTTTCCTTAGCTGCCTGCACATTACCTTTGGTATTACCAATAAAGATTTTGCCTTTGGTTAGGATGACAGGTCTTTTCAAAAAAGTGTATTCTGCAAGGATGAGTTTTTTATATTCTGCTTCGTTAGAGGGCTTTGGATCAAGCGTTTTGTATTTAAGTGCCACGCGACTAAAAAGAGCTTCGTAAGAGCCACTGAGCTCTTTCATTTCTTCAATTTGAGCTTTAGTTATAGGCTCCGTCTTTATATCCTGTGAAATAAATTTTTTGTCCTTCAATTTTAATTCGTCAATAATGTGTGTGCAAGTGCTACAGCTTGAAAGGTGAAAGATCTTATTCATTTTTTAGTAATTTAGGTGTGAAATTAAACATATCACCTTACTATACAAACCAAACAAGTGTTTGTTTAGTAATAAATTAAATGATGAAACTCAATATCTTTATTCTCCTCTTCTTTTTTGGTGGTTTAAAATCCCAGACTTATGAAAAAGACTGGGCTGCCATTTATAAAAAGCTGGAAGCCGGGGAAAATGTGTCGATTAAAGAGGGCGAGAACTTTATTTCAAAATACAAAAAAGTACTCGGCAATTATCCTGACAATTCCACACAATTATATAGTTCTCTTGCAAATGAATATTACAATACGGCACTATTTGAAAAAGCAGAGGCAAGTTACCTGGAGTCCTACCAATATTCGCAGGATGCGCAAGACACCAGCTTAAAACACATTGTGGAATTAAGCCTCGCTATTTACAATTACAATGCGCGCCGACTTTTAGAAACAGAAAAATATTACCTGAAATGCATGGCTGGTATGGCTGCTGTTTATGGACAATCGAGCCGGGAGTATACCGGCATATTTTTTGATTACACCCGTTTGTTAATTGATCTAGAAAAATATAACGATGCACAGCCTTATGTAGATGCACTTTTATATTATTACAAAACCCTCGATGGAGAAAAGAATATTAGGTACATAGCGCTTTTAAATTGCCAGGCAATTATTTTTCAAAATACAGGACGTTACCCTGAAGCTATTGGTATTTATAACAAAGTGGTGGATGCAGGCGATCTGATTCATTTGGGAGATACGCTCGGCTATGTGATCAGCATTTCCAATCTTGGTGATATTTACAGGGAGATAGGAGATTATATTCCTGCAATCGCGAATTTAAAAAAGGCAAAGAAGTATTATTTTCAATATGCACTTAAGGACAAAGAAACTTTGGCGACTATGGAAAATAATCTTGGTCTTTGTTACAAGTCAATCAATGAATTGCAGCTTGCCGAAGAAGCATACAACAATGCTTTAAAGTTATATGTAGAGACCGGTGGCTCAAACTCCGAGCCTTATTGCAGCACTTTGAGTAACAAAGCCGATTTACTGCGTATCCTTGGTCGTTATGGAGAAGCCTCTGATATTTTGCTAGTAGCTTTAAAAATCCGTCGCAAAAACTTCGGAGATAAAACCGAAAACTATGCAAACGCTGTTTCCAATCTTGCCAATGTTTATTTTGATGCTGGACTAAACATGGATGAAAAATTTTTTCAGGAAGCACTCGACAAGAATCTGGAAGCTGAGAAAATATACAAGGTGGCTGTGGGAACAGAGCATCAGGGTTATGGCAACTGTATGAACAATCTTTCGTTGTGTTATTTACAATTTAAAAATTACAAGAGTGCTGAGGACTGTAAACTAAAAGCACTTAGCATTATTGAGAAAAGTATTGGGAAGAACAATTACCGGTATCCTGCGTATTTAATCTCTACGTATGGTCTTTACCGGAAGACCAACCAGTTGAGTAAAGCGGAAAAAAATGTAAAGGAAGCTCTGGTTCTTGTGGAACGTAATTTTGGCAAGAAACATGATCTCTATGCGAATGCAGAATTAATTTTGGCTGAGATTCACGCGCTGAATGGAAAGTATGAAGAAGCTGGTCCGCTGTATTTCGATTGCCTAGCTTATTACGCAAGCCAGATCAACGATTATTTTAACGCAATGAGCGAGTCTGATCAGTTGAGTTTTTTGAATTCGATCAGTGCTGCATTTGAGAGCTACAATCTTTATGTGGTCAATTATAAGCTCAATTTTAGGGGGAAGGATCTTTCCCAACACTTGCGACTTACTTTGAAGTACCAGCTGCTTCTTAAGTCTTTGCTGGCAAATAAATCGGCCCGTGTTCGCAGGGAAGTGGCAAACAGCAAGGATGAAAATTTGAAGGCGATTTATAAAGAATGGCTTGCATTAAAAAATCAGTTGATCAACACTTACAAATCGACGGAGGCAGCTTCTGAAGATTACAACGATCTTTATAAACGAACTTCAGAGCTTGAATCACAACTTAAAAATAAAGTTGGAAGTTTTATTGAGGAAAAGGATGTGACGTTTGAACAAATCAAAGAAAAGCTCTCACCCAACGAAGCTGGAATAGAAGTGTTTAAGGTACGGGAAGCCCGCAACGATTCTGAAACCGTTGTAAAGTACGGTGCGCTTGTTGTGAAGAAAAGCAGTAAAGATCCTGAATTAATTATTTTTAGCGAAGGCGACAAGTTAGATACCAAAGGGTTTAATTATTATTCGAAATGCATTGATGAACAACTAATGGATACCTTGAGCTATGCCATCTATTTTAAACCATTTGAGCCGACGTTGCAAGGAATCAATAAGATCTACGTTTCATCATACGGGGTATTCCATAAATTAAGCTGGTTAAGTTTATACAACCCACAAAAGAAAAAATACCTGATTGATGAGTATGAAATTTATCAAACTTCCAATTTGGGTTCTTTTTCCAAAAGTGTATCGAAGCCAATTGTTGCGGGACTTAGTGCCAGCCTTTTTGGGTATCCGGACTACGATTATGATTTTAAGCTCACAAAAGTACGTATAAGTTTAAAAGCTAGTCAGTTGGTGGCAACACGTTTTGGTTTGAGTAACCTTGCAAAATTACCAGGTACAAAAACGGAGGTAGAAGATATTTCAAAAGAACTAAAAGCTAAAAGGTGGAATATATCTTCCTACATAGAGGAATTTGCCAGTGAAGAAAATTTGAGGAAATTGAAATCACCGCGCATTCTTCATATTGCGACGCATGGTTTTTATCTCAAAGACATTGACAGCGATGATAAATTATTTTTAGGATTTGAAAATTCGATGATTAAAAGTAATTCGTTGTTAAGATCAGGAATTATTCTGGCAGGTGCAGGTCCTTCTACAGAGGACAGCACAAACAGAAATTCAGAGAATGATGGGATTGTTACCGCATATGAAGCCTGTCTTTTAGATCTGAACAAAACCGAACTGGTTGTTCTTTCAGCCTGTCAAACCGGACTTGGCGATGAAATGGGCACGGAAGGTGTTGCCGGTCTCCAGCGATCTTTTGCCATAGCGGGAGCTAAGAACATACTGATGAGTCTTTGGCCGGTGGATGATTTTGCTACACAGTATTTAATGACCGAATTTTATAAGAACTACGCTCTGTCACAGAATGTGGAATCTGCCTTTAACCTGGCACAGTTGGAGGTGAAGAAAAAATACCCACAGCCCTTATATTGGTCAGCTTTTGTTTTGTTAAAGACTTTTAATTAAAAGTTGTTTCGCCACAAAAGGGGGGATTTTATTTACAAACGTGCTATTTTCTTAGATGAGTGGTAAGCGGCATCGGTTTATTATTTCTATTTTTAGGAGGTGATTCAACTAACCCAAATCCGGAAATCTTATCAGCTGGCCGAAGCCTCGTTTGAGGTTTTGAAGGGGATTGACCTTCACATCAAAGAAGGAGAATTTGTTTCCATCATGGGATCATCCGGTTCAGGAAAATCAACCTTACTGAATATTCTCGGTATTCTCGACAACTACGATTCTGGCGATTACCTGCTCAATAAAACACTGATAAAAGATCTCTCGCAAAAAAAAGCGGCGCAATTGCGGAATCAATTTTTAGGATTCGTCTTTCAGTCGTTTAATTTATTGTCTTTTAAAAACGCCATGGAAAACGTAGCACTCCCTTTATATTATCAAAAAGTTTCGCGGAAGGAAAGAAATAAAAAAGCATTGGAATATTTAGAGAAAGTTGGTCTGCTCGATTGGGCGAATCATTTACCCAGTGAATTGAGCGGAGGACAAAAACAACGTGTTGCTATTGCAAGAGCTTTGATAGCGGATCCAAAAGTTATTTTTGCAGATGAGCCAACAGGAGCCCTTGACTCGCAAACCTCCATTGAGGTGATGGATATTTTTAAAGACATCAACAAACAAGGGAAAACCATTGTCATTGTAACACATGAAAATGATATAGCAGCAATGACGGATAGAACGATCCGATTAAAAGACGGATTAATTTTATAGGGTGGCGGAATAGGTGACTGAACTTTGTACAGTGTAACTTTTACATTGTAATAAGTCTAACCGCAGAATGCACAAGGTGACAAATTGAGACCAAGCGTGCAGACAAGGTACAGCGTGCAAGTTACAGAGTATAAGAAAAGTAAAAGGAATGTTCGACATAGATAAATGGCAGGAAATATTTGGTACGATCAAAAAGAACATGCTTCGTACCGTTCTCACCGCGTTTAGCGTGGCCTGGGGAATATTTATCCTGATCATACTTTTGGCGGCAGGACAAGGGTTAAAAAATGGTGTTCAGGCGCAGTTTGGAAACGATGCTGCAAACAGTATCTGGATTGAAGGTGGTTTAACATCCATGCCATTTGATGGCTATAAGCCCGGTAAACAAGTACAGTTAAAAAACAGCGATTACTACTACGTGAAAAATTTACAGGATGTCGATAATGCCTCCGCTGTTTTTTGGGGCGGAGGAAATAAAATTTTATCGTATAAAAAAGAACACGCCGGTTATCTTGTCAGACCCTGCGCTCCCGATCACAACAAACTTGAAAAGGCTGAGCTGGTGAGCGGGCGGTTTATTAATGAAATTGATTTTAGCGAATTTAGAAAAGTGTGTGTTATTGGTTTGCCGGTTCGTGATGCACTTTTTAAAAAAGAAGACCCACTTAATAAATTTATAGATGCGGGAGGAACACAGTACAAAGTGGTTGGTGTTTTTGATGATCCGGGAAGAGGCGATAATGATCGTATTTATGTGCCGCTCTTTACAGCACAAAGGATTGGTAATGGCAAAGACTATGTCGGCACTATCTGGGCTTCTACCGGCACTGTATCTGTAGATCGCAGTGAGCAAATGTCGGCGGAAATCAGGCAGCATCTCGCAAAAAAGTACCACTTCGATCCAAAAGATCTGAATGCGCTGGGAGTTTATAATAACAATGTGGAGTATAAAAAAATAATGGGAGTAATGAGCATCATAAAATGGTTTGTGCTTGTGATTGGTGTTCTTACTTTGATAGCTGGCGTTGTAGGCGTTAGTAATATTATGATGATTGTGGTGAAAGAGCGGAGTAAAGAAATAGGTGTACGAAAAGCCTTAGGAGCCACTCCTTTTTCTATTGTTTCGTTAATTGTGCAGGAGTCTATCTTTATTACATTTATTGCAGGGTACATCGGTTTAATGTCAGGCATTGGTGTGATCGAAGCAATTAAATTCTTTGGTCTCGAAGGCGATTTTTTTAAAAACCCCGAGGTAGATCTGGGAATTGCTTTATTTTCTGTAGTACTGATTATAGTGGCAGGCGCACTGGCCGGACTGTTCCCGGCGTTAAAAGCAGCAAGAGTAGAACCCATCCATGCATTAAGAGAAAGCTAATGATTTTTGAAAGAGATAGCTGGCAGGAAATTTTCGCAACCATTCGTAAAAATAAATTACGGACCTTCCTGACAATGCTCGGCGTTTTCTGGGGAATTTTTATGCTTGTCATTATGATGGGTTCGGGCAATGGCCTGCGAAACGGTGTACTGAAAGGCTTTTCAGGCACTGCCACCAATAGCTTTTTTATGTGGACCCAGCAAACAAACAAGGCGTATAAAGGAATGAAACCAGGAAGGCAGTTCTATTTTAATCTCGCTGATCTGGAAGCATTAAAACAATTGCCTGAACTGGACATCGTTTCTCCCATGCTACAATTAGGCGGACACGAAGAGACCAATAACGTAGTACGCGGCTTAAAAACGGCAGCTTGCGAAATACAGGCCAACTATCCCAATACTGCTCAGATAAATCAGGTGCTTATTGAAAAAGGAAGATTTTTAAATGATCTGGATATTAAAGAAAAACGGAAGATTTGTGTTATTGGTCCACGTGTTGCGGAGCTCCTTTTTAAAAAGGGAGAAGAGGTAATAGGACAATACATCCGGATCAGCGGCGTTTATTTTAAAGTAGTTGGTCTTACGAAAATAGCTAGTGGAGGAGGTCAGGGGCGGGAAGAGGCACAGCGTATTAATCTCCCTTTCACCACTTTTCAAAATGCATTTAACTATGGTGATAAGGTAGGGTGGTTTGCAATTAAATCGCGTGATGATGTTCCTGCTGAGGTATCAGAAAAAAAAGTAATTGCTATGATGAAGGAGAGACATAAGGTTGCTCCGGATGATCTAAAAGCAATAGGGCACTGGAATATGGCAAAAGAATTCAGTAAGATGAACGGTTTGTTTATTGGTATTCAGCTTTTGGTATGGATTGTAGGCTCTGGAACTTTACTGGCAGGAGTTATCGGCATAAGCAACATCATGCTCATTGTGGTAAAAGAACGTACAAAAGAAATAGGGGTGAAACGCGCTCTGGGTGCAATACCTTCACAAATCATTGGACAGATTATTCTGGAGTCTGTTTTTCTGACTGCAATTTCAGGGTACTTTGGATTACTTCTTGGTATAGGTTTAATGGAATTATTAAATACCCTTATTGGAGATTCGGTGGATATGTTCACAAACCCAACCGTAGATCTCTCACTGGCTTTAACGGCTCTTACGCTTTTAGTAGTATGCGGTGCCATTGCAGGTTTGATCCCTGCAAGTAAGGCTGTAGCTATTAAACCTGTAGAGGCTTTACGTAGTGAGTAAATTTCTGGAATAAAATTAAACGAAATAAAATGAGCGCGAGCAAAACAAAAAATACAAAAAAAGAAGGATCAGGTATGCTGAAAAAAATAAGAAATATTAGTTTGCTTGTTCTCCTGATTGGAGGATTTATATGGACTTTTTATTATTTGTACGAGAAATCGCAAAAGCCGCCTGAAACTTTTAAAACGGTGAGTCCTTTCGATACGGCCATCGTTAAAAAAACTGTAGCTACGGGATCTGTGACGCCGCGCAGAGAAGTCAATATGAAATCGCAGGTAAGTGGAATCATTGACAAACTATATGCGGTAGCTGGGCAGGAAATAAAACAAGGCGATGTGATTGCGAAGATCAAGATCATTCCTAACATGCTTAATTTGGCAAATGCTGAAAATAGAGTGTCAACAGCGCAGATAAATTACGATAATGCTAAAATTGATTACGACAGAAATAAAGCTTTGTTTGATCAGAGTGTGATTTCAAAATCGGATTTTCAAAGCATTGATTTACGCATAAAATCGAATCTTACAGAATTAGAAGCTGCTCAAAATCAATTGCAGATCATTAAAGAAGGTGTGTCAAAATCAACAGGTGCAGTTTCTAATACCATGGTAAAGTCTACCATCAGTGGCATGGTGCTGGATGTGCCGGTGAAAGAAGGTGGACAAGTGATAGAGAGTAATACTTTTAATGAGGGAACAACTATTTCTTCGGTAGCAAATATGGGAGAAATGATTTTTGAAGGAAAACTCGATGAGAGTGAAGTGGGAAAAGTTCAGTCAGGAATGGATATTGTGTTGACGATTGGTGCCATTGATAAAGCTAGTTTCAAGGCCAAGCTCGAATACATTGCTCCGAAAGGGATCACAGAGAATGGCGCGATTCAGTTTTTGATCCGCGCTTCTATTGATAAAGTAAACAGTGCTTTTTTGCGAGCTGGTTACAGTGCAAATGCGGATATTATCCTCGCTAAAAAAGACAAGGTACTCGCTATACCGGAAAGTGTTTTACAATTTGATAAAGAAAAAACTTTTGTGGAAGTGGAAACAAGTCCGCAAAAATTCGAAAAGCGGTTTATTAAAACAGGTTTGTCAGATGGTATAAATATAGAAGTCACTGAAGGGTTGAAAAAATCAGATAAACTTAAAGTCCCTAAAATAGCAGGACCTTCGGATCAGGAGCAATAAAAAAAGCTGCCTCAGGTTGACACGTTAAATTCGCGTGCTACACTAAGACAGCTCTCTAGTTCTTTTTGGTTGTTATTCTTTTATAAGCTTGGTTACAGATTGATTGTTTTGAGACCGAACAATCACATAATATAAGCCGTTCGAATAAGAGCTCAGATCAACAGTGGTGGTTTCATCCAACAGAGTTCTTCCTGCTAAGAATCTTCCTTCAAAACTATAAATTTCCAGTGTAGTATTTCCAGTCAGTGAATTTAAACGAACTTCGAAGACTCCATGCGAAGGATTCGGCGCAAAAGAAATTTTTATTTTATCAACCTGATTTTTCGCTACCGAAGTACACAAATCAACTACCTGGCTGAATGTTGCTGAATTTACGCAGCCCAAAGAGCTGGTTCCTATTGTCTTGTATACTGTGGTGATGGTTGGCGTTGCAGTTAAAGTAATTGCGTTTGCACCTGTGTTCCAGGTATTGCTTGTTACGCCACTCACAGTTAAGCTCGCTTCTTCGCCTGCACAAATAAGTGTGTTTGATGAAGTTATTGCTAGAACTGGTAAAGGACTTACAACAACTGCGGTGCTAGAAGAGCCAACACATCCGTTTGCGTTAGTGCCGCTCACAACTGTAAGCGTACTGCTTAGTGGGACAAGTGAAATTGTGTTTGTTGTTGCTCCTGTATTCCACACATAATTGTTGGCGCCTGTTACAGTCTGAGTTAATGTAAAACCTATGCAAAGTGTATGAGCACCTGTAATTGCTAAAGTTGGTAAAGGATTAACCGTAAGTGCTACACTTGCAGAGCCTGTGCAACCCACTGCATCGCTGCCTGTAACCGTATAAACGGTATTGCTTACCGGACTTAATAAAAGAGTACTCGTATTAGCCCCGTTGCTCCATGTATAAGAAGTTGCACCCGATACCGTTTGTGTTAATGAAGAACCGATGCAAAGGGCATGAGTGCCTGTAATTGCTAAAGTTGGTAGAGGATTCACCGTCAACGCTACACTTGCTGACCCTGTGCAACCCGCTATGCTGCTGCCTGTAACAGTGTACACTGTATTGCTTAACGGACTTAATAGAAGAGTATTTGTGTTAGCTCCGTTGCTCCAGGTATAAGAAGTTGCACCTGATACCGTTTGTGTTAATGAAGAACCTATGCAAAGTGTATGAGTTCCTGTAATTGCTAGAATCGGTAAAGGATTCACTGTCAACCCTACACTTGCTGAACCTGTGCAACCTGCTGCATCGCTGCCCGTAACCGTGTAAACTGTATTAGTTACCGGACTTAATAAAAGAGTATTTGTGTTAGCTCCGTTGCTCCAGGTATAAGAAGTTGCACCTGATACCGTTTGTGTTAAGGATGAACCAACACAGACGTTATTGTTACCTGTAATGTTTAAAATAGGAGATACGTGACTTGTAAGGGACTGAGTAGAAGAACCCGGACATCCGTTTGTTCCAATGCCGGCAACTGTGTAAATTGTATTGGTGTTTGGCGATACAGAAATAGTGTTACTTATTGCCCCATTACTCCATGTATAGGAAGAAACTGCTCCAGACGCCGTAAGTGTTACTGTAGTTCCTATGCAGGCAAGTGTTGAACCACTGATAGAAACAGTTGGTGAGTTAATCACTGCCCAATAATCTATTAGATAGCTTGAGGCGATAGTCCATGTAGAGCTGTTTGCAGGTGGCGTTGACAGAGCTCCCGCTTGAAACATAATAGGTGTTCCGCCATTACTGTATGTCGTCGGACCAGGTCCGTTATAGATAGCTACCAGCCAGTAGTTTCCGGCAGGAATAACGGTATAGGCGGGAATACTTTGAATGTTTGGGCCAAGAGCCATTGTTGATTGGTTAGATGCTGAAACCAGTGTGCCCGGCGTGCCGCTTGCATCTGTGTACATCGCCATTCTGAAAGCAACGCCTGAACCCGCTGCTGAATTTAATCCAAAGCCAGTTAAAGTTGCGGTACTTGCTAAGCTGTATGTCTGTGCCAGCCATGCACCATTTGTCCAGCCTGCATTTAAGGTATAGCTTGGTGGAAAGCTCCCAAAAGTACATTGACTTTTAAGCTTGAATGTGAGAAGTGTAATAAGCACTAATAAGGGTAAATGTTTTTTCATGTTTTTTAAATTTTGCGCGAATGTATAAAAATGACTGCCGGAAAATTCAGCGGGTATATATAAACCCACTTTTGGTTAACCAAAGGGCTTTTTTGGTTAAGGAACAACCGGGCATAATGTGATCAGGACAAGGTCACCAAAAACAGTAGAGGTTATTCTCCTTCTAAATTTAAGGATCTGAGAATTTTTTTAAACTCTACTAAATCGTCAGCAGAAAACATTTTCTTTTCAATTAAGGTCGCAACCATTTCTCCTTGATGGATTTTTTTTTCATAAAGTGTCTTGCGTCATTTGTTTGTCCTGAGTCCTCGCTAAAAAAATCAACATACAGGTGGCACCAATTGTGGCATAAAGCATATCTGATTGAGTGTCCCAAACGTACCCTTGAGTTCCTAAAAACGAGTCAGCCGATTCTCCGGAAAACTCCGCCACTGCCCATTCTAAAAATTCATAGAACACACTGATAAACACACAAACCGTCACGGTCAAAAAAGCGAGCCATCCATCGGGCTTCACCACCTTTAATCTTATAAAAAGTTCACGGGTGATTAACGCCGGAACAAAACCTTGTGTAAAATGTCCCACCTTGTCATAATTATTTCGCGTTTGATCAAACGTTTCTTTGATCCAGTTAAACAAGGGCACCTCCGCATAAGTATAATGTCCGCCAACAAAAAGAACATAACAGTGAAATAGTATAAAACAATAAGTGAGGTAAGTAAAAGTAAAACGTTTGTAGGTGAGTACTAAAACAAACAAGCCAATCACGGCTGGCACAACTTCCAAAAACCACGTAAAATAATCGTGCGGATGAATGGCAGAGATGATGAGGCCAAGGAAAAGGAGCGCAATAAGTATAATGTATTTTTTCATGGGTTGAAATTGGTTATTTATTATGAGATTCCGCGCAGTGATCCCTAATACACTTTGATTCCGTATTTCAACAGCTTTTTAGGTAAATGATCATCAAGATTTAGAATGTCGCTATCATTTAGTTCGATTAATTTAAACTCGTACTTCTTATAAATCTCGATTTTCTTTTTTTTTCTTTCTGCATATTTTGCGTCGTCTTCCATCCCCCAAAATTCAATATAGACGTTTTTCGTGGGGATAAAAAAATCCGAATATACGTCTTCTTCGATAGGTAATTTTCTTTCGTAAGCGTGAACTAATTTGTAGTCGTATAGCGCATTATCTACTAGCACTTCAGCTCTTGAGCGAACCATATGGCCATCTTTGGTTCTAATAGTTGCTGGGAATTTTTCTCTGAAATTATCGGAAGTAGTTTTAAGAGGGACTTTTTCTGTTGCAGGTTTTTGGGGATCATTTGAGTTAGAGGGGCCCTTAACAGCAGAAATTAAATTACTATTAAGAAGAATGTTTTCAGGCCATAAAACATAATTTCCACCTGAGGTTTCATGCTCGAATTGTCTGCCGCCTAACCCTTTACCTAATTTCGTTAATTGCCATCCGGAAATATCTTTTCTTATCCAACCTATTTCAGAGAACACTAGATTCAGCCTCTGTGGTGAAATATTAAATTGTTTCCCTATCGCTGAAGCGTTAATTAGTTTTGATTTTTCCTTCAATCCAACGTCTTCTAGTACCATATCCATTGTGAGCATTGATTCCTGCAAAAAATTTCCAATGGAATTTAGAATTGGAAATCCTGCTTCACTATTATTTATTGATAAATTCTCAGGCCATACAATGTACTCTCCGAACTTTGGACTATTTCTAATCTGTCCGCCACTTTGTTTGCCAAGGTTCGTTAAAATCCACTTGTCACTTTTTCTTTCAATTAAACCTTTTGTTTTTAGTTTTTCGAAGATATCATTAGACTTTATATCAAACTTGGTTGCTAATGCGGATGTTGATGTATTGCATTGTCTTTCTATTTAGTGTTTGGCCGAAAACTCCATTTTCGTCGTTGTGTCAAAAAAAATAATCGCTCATTTACCCCAGTAAACCTCACCATCATTTTTTTTAACACGCCTCGAAACTGAATTTTTCCATCCAAACACCTAGTTTTCGGACAGACACTATTTAAGGGATTCGATTTCTGAAAAGTTTGAGTCAATAAATCTATAACAAATTCATGCAAAATCAAAGAAACAAAAAAATCCCCTGCCATCTGACAGAGGATTTTATAATAAGATTTTATTCGATTAACTGAACTCCTTCACTCTCTCCTTTAACAGAGCCAGTTTAAGAACATCTTCCATTTGTGTAACGTAATGAAAAGTTAAACCTTTTAAATATTCTGGTTTAATGTCTTCCACATCTTTTTTATTGTCGATGCAAAGAATCACTTCTTTAATGCCCGCACGTTTTGCTGCCAGTAATTTTTCTTTGATACCGCCAACCGGTAACACTTTACCACGTAAGGTAATTTCTCCGGTCATAGCCAAAGCTTTTTTTACTTTACGTTTTGTAAATGCGCTTGCTAAAGAAGTTAACATAGCAATTCCCGCGCTAGGACCGTCTTTCGGCGTTCCACCTTCCGGCACGTGAATGTGTATATTATGCGTTTCAAAAGTAGATTCATCTCCATCTATCAAATGCGGATGCGCTTTTAAATATTCCAAAGCAAGAGTCGCACTTTCTTTCATCACATCTCCTAAGTTACCTGTTAAGGTCAGTTTGCCGCCTTTGCCTTTGCTTAAGCTGGTTTCAATAAATAGAATATCTCCGCCTACTTGTGTCCATGCTAACCCCGTTACCACACCGGCAATGTCATTGCCTTGGTATTTATCTTTGATGTGTGAAGGACCTAAGATCTTCACTACAGCTTCTTCTGTAATTTTTGGAACATCTTCATTTCTTGCAATGTGAACAGCGGCGCTTCTTGCAATCTTAGAAATTTTCTTTTCTAAATTACGGACACCACTTTCCGCAGTATAAGTATCAATCAGGTATTCCAATACTTTATCACTGATCTTTAATTGCGATTTTTTTAAACCACTTTCTTCAATTTGTTTCGGGATTAAATGCCTCTTCGCGATTTCCATTTTTTCCTCAACGGTGTATCCATTCACTTCAATAATCTCCATACGGTCGCGCAGTGCTGGTTGTATGGTGTTTAGATTATTACAAGTAGCAATGAACATCACTTTACTCAAATCATAATCCAGTTCTAAAAAATTATCGTAGAACGTAGAATTTTGTTCAGGATCTAATACTTCCAACAAAGCAGAAGACGGATCGCCATGATAATCAGATCCTACTTTATCAATTTCATCTAAAATAAAAACCGGGTTCGAGGTTTGTACTTTTTTCAGGTTCTGTAAAATCCTTCCCGGCATGGCGCCAATATACGTTTTACGGTGACCACGAATTTCACTCTCATCTTTTAATCCACCCAAACTCATGCGCACGTATTTACGGTTCAAAGCTTTGGCTATACTTTTTCCTAAAGAGGTTTTACCAACGCCCGGAGGGCCGTAAAGACAAATGATGGGTGACTTTAAATTATTTTTAAGTTTTAAAACCGCAAGATGTTCAATGATCCTGTCTTTTACTTTTTCAAGTCCAAAGTGATCTTCATCTAAAATGGTTTGCGCGTTTTTAAGATCAAAATTGTCTTTTGTTGTTTCATCCCAGGGTAATTCCAAAAGCAATTCCACATAATTTGTTTGAATGCCATGTTCCGCAGCATTCGGATTCATGCGCTGCAACTTCGATACTTGTTTTTCGAAAACTTCTTTTACCTCAGCGCTCCATTTTTTCAAAGCACCTTTCTCCCTGTATTCACTAATCTCCTGCTCGAAATTTGTTCCGCCCAATTCTTCCTGGATGGTTTTAATCTGTTGATTTAAAAAGTACTCGCGTTGTTGTTTATCGAGATCAACTTTTGTTTTATTTTGAATCTGGTTTCTTAATTCCAGCATCTGAAATTCCTTGTTCAAATATTCCAGCACCAATAAACTACGCTCCTTTAAATTCGGAACTTCCAGCATTTTTTGTTTGTCGCTGGTTTTTGCGTTCATGTTGGAAGAAATAAAATTTACCAGAAAAGTCGGACTTTCAATATTATTGATCGCAAAACTGGCATCGCTCGGAATGTTAGGAGAAATCTTCACGATTTGAGTAGAAGTCTCCTTTAAGTTCGATACAATTGCCTGGAATTCTTTGTCATTTTTAGGTGGAATCGCCTCGTCCATAGCCGAAACCTTCGCTTTGTGATACGGTTCAGTTTGTATGTAGGAATCAATTTTAAACCGTTTTTTACCCTGTATAATGATGGTCGTATTGCCGTCGGGCATACGCAGCATCTTTATAATGTGCGCCACCGTACCTACACTGTAAAGGTCTTCGCTCGTAGGTTCTTCTGTGCTATCACTCTTTTGCGCAACTACACCAATGGTTTTATCACCTTTGTTATAGTCTTTTATAAGGTGTATGGATTTGTCGCGCCCAACCGTGATTGGAATAACGACGCCCGGGAATAAAACGGTATTGCGAAGCGGTAATATTGGCAGTATTTCAGGAACTTTCTCATTCCGCATATTATCTTCGTCCTCAGCACTGAGAAGCGGGATAAAATCAGAATCCTCGTCAATGCTGGTCTTAAAGTCTAAATCATTCAAATCTTCGAAGTTCATAGGCAAAGTCTTAATATTAGTACTAAGGTAAATCATATTTTATGCCAGTGCAAAAAATTAGACTATTTGTCAGTAGGCAAAGGGCTCCTTAAGAAGAAGGAAAAGCCGTTTTTTTGATATAATTTGTGAATTTGTGTTAAGCCGGCCACTTCGCTCTCATCCTCAACCCTGCAAACGATATAAGCTGGACGATCGATCTTGCCGTTCTCCATCCACATTAAATTAGCAGTGGCGAAGCTTAAAGTTCGTGATCTGCCTTCTCTTACCATTTGGTCGAGCTGTGCCTCAATGTACTTGATCTGCTCTGCATTCACATAATCTCCTGGTTTACGGTTCGAATAAAATAAATAAGCGTAACTCTTAAAATTATGCGTCTCTACATAACAGTTTTCATTTGCGCGTGCTCTGTAAAATTCAATAGCGGCGTGTTGTGTGTACTGCTCAATTTTTGGGACAAGCACCAATATAGAAAGCATTATAAAAATTAAGTTCATCGCCAGACCGTAATATAATAATCTGATCTTGTGCGATTGCAGTGCTTTGTAAATCAAAACAGATCCTGTTAGAAAAATAATGCCGATTATAAATTCAAATCCTGTCCAGTGCACATCGGCTTGTAAATTTTGTACAGCAAAAGCATCTTTAATAAGTCCACTATTTAAAATGGGATCTTTAATAAATTTCATCAGGCCCATAGCCGTGAAAGCCATGGTAAGGACGATAGCGCATGCCCAATAAATAATTTTTAAGGCTGTGGTGAACCTGAAATTCTGGAAATACTGCACAAGGCCAATCGTTGCCACAAAGGTGAGCGGAAAATAACAGAGCGAAGAGTAATGCACGATTTTTGTTTTTGCAATCGAGAAAATGAGAAGTACTACCCAGAACAAACAGATAAATACTTTACGAATTTGTTTTTGATAAGGCGTCAGGTCTTTGTACTTTAAATAAGAGGCGATAAAAATCAAAGACGAAGGGAAACATCCGATGAGCAAAACAAGAGAGTGATAAATGAAAGGGCCGCTGTGGCCGCTGTCTTCGGTCTCAAACAGGCGAATCTGGTACTCGATAAATTCGTAAATGATGGTTTTATTTCCCTTGATCCATTCTACTAAAAACCAACTGCCTGAAACAAACACTGTGGTAAAAACAAAGATCAGGAATGGCCTTGAAATCAATAATTTTAATTGTTTTGTCCAGATTAAAAAGACAAGAATGGTGAGTCCAACAAGGAGTATGGCGGCCGGACCTTTCGTTAACACCGCAGCGCCTAAAAATAAGCCCGAAAGAAGTGCATTCATGATCTCTTTTTTTCCATTGGGATTATTTAAGAACTGAATACAATTGTAAACCGATAAAAACATAAAGAGATTAAACCAGGGATCGATGATTCCGGATTTAAAATAGAAATGGGGGAGAAGAGAAGTAATGTAAACAAAGCACCATACAAGGCCGAATTTTGCTGAATCAAATCTTCTTCCTACATGAAAAATAGCGATCAATGAAACGATGCTACAAACTGCATTTGGAAAACGTGCTGCAAATTCATTCACCCCAAAAATATTCATGCTCAATGCCTGAAGCCAGATAAAGAAAGGAGGCTTCTCCCAGAATGGACGAAAATTGAGCTGCACATGCGAGTAGTCATCAGACACGACCATCTCACGCGCGCATTCTGCAAAATTCACTTCGTCCCAGTCAAACAGCGGGCAATTGCCAATAAACGGAATGAAAATAATCGCAGCAATAACTGCAATTAAAAACATGAGTAACTTATTATTGTTCAATATGCCTGTCAATGCGTTCTAAATTTAAGCAAAGGCTTATTTAAGTTTTGCAGTGAATTACTGAAGATGAAAACGAAATAATAAAGTGTACTGAAAAGCAAACCGATAATGCTTCCCACGGTAATATCTACAAGCCAGTGTTGCGATAAATAAACCCGGCTAATGGCAGTTAACAAAGCTAATCCAAAAAATAAAAGTTTCATCGATTGGTTTTTGGTAGTAAATACCAAGCACATAAAAATGCTGAAAGCCTGCGTGGCATGTCCACTCGGGAAACTGTTGTGAATGTAGAGGTCTGTACCATCAACCAACGTCAAGTGTTTGCCGAGGTAATATTTAAAAACAAAAGATGGACGATTAACCTCATCATAAAACTGGTGCTTGAGGGTAATGGAAAAAAGGGTGGCTGTGAGGAAAGATACGGTTGCGTAAATTCCCAGTCGGATGTTGTAAATGAGAATGATAAAGAGAATAAAAAAGGCAACTGTGCCGTCGCCCAAATAAGTAATGTAATAAAAGAAAATATTCAGGAATTTATTGCCGACAAATTGATTGAGGTAAAAATGAATGTCCGATTTGCCATAATTAAGCAGAAAGCCAATGGCAATGCTAACTACAACAGCATAAATAAAAAAAACAAGAAAGTTATGTTTAAGAAATCCCTTCAAACTTATTTCAATTTTTTTGCTTCGTTCCAATACCCATCCAGTTCCTCCAATTTGCAGTCTGCAATTTGTTTGCCCTGGTCTTTTACTTTCGCCTCCATGTAATTAAAACGTTTAATAAATTTTTTATTGGTTTGCTCCAAAGCATCCTCAGGATTTATTTCTAAAAAACGTGCGTAATTAATAAGGGAGAATAAAATATCACCAAATTCTTTCTCAGCGTTTTCTTTGTTCTTGCCCTTTATTTCAGCCTCAAATTCATCCAACTCTTCTTTTACTTTGCCGTAAACCTGCGACGGGTCTTCCCAGTCAAATCCCACAGCACGGGCTTTTTCCTGAATGCGGTACGCTTTTAATAAAGCAGGCATGCTATTCGGAACGCCTGATAATACCGTTTTGTTACCGCCTTTTTCTTTTTGTTTCAACTGTTCCCAGTTCTGTGCTACCTGCTCAGGGGTTTCTGCTTTAGTATCACCATAAATGTGTGGATGACGGAAAATCAGTTTTTCGCACAAGCCATCAATCACATCTTTAATGTCGAAAGCTTTGGTTTCACTGGCAATACGGGAATAAAACACAATGTGGAGCAAAATGTCTCCAAGTTCTTTTTTTACTTCGTTAAGGTCTTGTTTAAGAATAGCGTCGCTTAACTCGAACGTTTCTTCAATGGTTAAGTGCCTGATGCTGTCAATCGTCTGTTTTTTGTCCCAGGGGCATTGTTCCCGCAGCTCATCCATAATTTTCAACAACTTCAAAAAAGACCCTGCGCGTTCGTCCATATGGGCAAATTTAATAAATTAATACAGTTATTAGATGTGCGGAAAGTAAAGGTTTAGTAATTTTAATTATTTTAGCATCTTGTTTAAAAAATACCTCTTTTATAGTCTTGTTTTATGTCGTTTTGTGACCTCAGTGGATGCTCAGAATGGCGTGACCGGTAATCCCGACTGGCAGATAAAACCTGTCATCAATCAGGGCTTCATCCTCGTACACCGCATCAGCATTGGTCATTTGGTAAAAGGTTATCCTACAAACTATGAATTAAACATTTCAAAGCCAACAAGGGGAGATAAGCTCTGGCATCTCGAAAATAACAAACCCGACATTGGAATCAGCTTGCAATGTCTTGATTTTAAGAATCCATCACAATTAGGATATGCGTATACGATTGCACCTTATGTAGAATTGCCTTTAAATGTAAAGGAAAGAAACTCGCGGCTCATTTTGCGTTTATGTTTCGGAGCAACGTACATTACCAAGGCCTTCGACATTCATAACAACCATAAGAATATTGCTATTGGAAGTCACGTAAATGCTTTTGTGCAGTTTAAATGGTTCTGGCAATTTCAATTATCGAAAAAACTGCGCTTTGAACCGGGATTCACCTTTACACACGCCAGCAATGGCAAGGCAAAGAATCCTAATCTCGGATTGAATGTAGTAAGCCTGAATTTCGGTTTGAATATTTTAATTCCTTCAAAAAAAGAAAAACCAGCCATTACAAAAATAGATTCTTCTACAAAAGCTAAATCAAAAAATGAGATCATGACTTTTGCTGCGATTGGCTTTAACCAGCGCAGCATTGCTACAAAAGGATTGAAGTGCTACGTAGTTTCGGCAACCTATCAGCGCAACGTCCGCAACACACACAAGTTCAGTGCCGGACTCGATTTCTTTTACGATGATAATTACCAGTTCGATTTTAAGAATAAAATGGAAAGGTCACCCCAGGGTATTGAGTCCATAAGAATGAGCGCCAGGCTTGGCTATTCTTACAATGTAGGCCGCGTGAGTTTTCCGGTGGAAATTGGTTATTACGCTTTTCAAAAAGTAAATCCCGATGGAAATATTGTAAGCAGAATAGGAGTAAGGTACTACGATAAAAGCGGCATCATTGCTCATTTTGGATTAAGAACCCATTTTGCGGTTGCTTACGATTTTGAATACGGTTTGGGTTATCGTTTTTATTTAAAATGATCAAAAGTTTCATTACATATTCTTTCCTTTTCCTCGCATTCATTTCCTGCAAAAAAGAAAATGCTGGCGATTGTTTTAAATCTAATGGCTCCGAGATTACGGAATCAAGGTTTACCGAAAGTTTCACAAAAGTAGAAATGAATGATAAGATTGATGTGACTATTTCTTGCGGAACAGAATTTAATGTAGAAGTTTTTGGCGGCAAACACATCTTGAAAAATATTTACACAAAAGTAAAAGATGGTGTGCTAATCATAGAGAATCACAACAAATGTAATTTTGTAAGAGGCTATAAAAAACGGGTAAAAGTAAACCTCACACTTCCTTACCTCTACAGCGCTGTAAACAATGGTGTAGCAACTCTTATTATTAACGACGGATTTACACAGGACTCTGTTCGCATAAGAGCAGAAAGCTCGGGGGACATTCATTTGAAAGGAACATATTCCTACATAAAAGCACACGCCAATGGTAACGGCGATGTTTACCTGAAAGGAGCATGTAATAGTCTGGTAGTTTATATCAACGGAACAAATTATCTCAGGGCATCTGAATTAAAAATAAAAGACTGGGTTTTTATCGAGACCCTCACCAAAGGCGATTGTTACCTTAACGCAGAAGGATTAAAAAAATTAGAATACTTGATCTACCAAGAAGGAAACATCTACTACAAAGGGCATCCGGCCAGTATCAGAGGTAGTGTGGAAGCGGATGCAAAGGGGAAGGTTATACAGGAGGATTGATTTTTATCGGACTTATCCGATTTATTTTCTCACACAAAAAACTCCCGCTTGAATCTAATCAAAGCGGGAGTTTTGTGTGAGCGATAAAAAGAAAATAACTAATTATCAATAAACCGGTCTTTTAATTGTTGTTCTGTATTAATGATGTGAATGATAAAGGTTAATAGATTTAACAAATGCAATTGCTGATTTTGCGCGGCTAACAACCTGTATTTTTCAGGATGCGTTAATTGCAAAGCAGAGGCAACGCTGTAAATGGTAAGGTTTGCCACTGTTTCGTAATCAATCAGTTTATTCTGAACCGTACCGAAATAATTTACCGTTGCATCCTGCAAATTATTCAGGATTACTTTTTGGTTGATGTTTAAATATTCAATTAAACCAGCTCCGTATAATTTCGGACGCAACACTTCTGAAAATTCGAGTAGTTCAAAGATCTGCGTGCCTTCAATTAAAATATCCATACCGCCGTTCTCGTAAGTTTTAAGAATGCGGTTGATTTTTACTTCACAGCCAAAACGTTGTCTTTTACCTTTTTCTACGTAAGGAATTCCAAAAGAGGCATCGTTGTCGAGACAATCATCTACCAGCTGTTTATAGCGCTCTTCAAATATGTACAGCTTTGTTGTTTCACCGGGAAACAATACCATATTAAGAGGGAACATGGGAATCGTTAGTTGTCTGGTTTTCATGTGCGTGTATTTAGCATTGTGTAGAGGCCGCATGAAGTAATCATGCATCTTTGGTGCTGGTATATCAGGAAAAATAATGTGCTTATTTCCTTTAGAAGTAATCTTATCAAAAAGCGTGCTGAATTTTGAAAAGAGATTTTCGAATATACGGCGGGCTTTGTTTGTCATAACGGTACATTAATATATACGCCGGCAGCGTGCAAAACGTTGGGTTGAATTAACAAATATTTGGCATAATAAGCCCGAAAACGCTATTGCAGCGGTGAAAAGGCTGTTTTAATGAGGTAATGCTCTTGTTCCGGGACAGGTTCTCTCAGATCCTGGTGTCCTGTCGAGCGGAGTCGAATGTCCTGTCGAGCGGAGTCGAGTGTCCTGTCGAGCGGAGTCGAGTGTCCTGTCGAGCGGAGTCGAGTGTCCTGTCGAGCGGAGTCGAGTGTCCTGTCGAGCGGAGTCGAGACATAGCATCCGGAAAGGCCCTTCTCGACTCTGCTCGAAGTGACCTATCTACTAAACGGGTAGTAAATAACCCTGTCAGGGTTTCTCAGGGCTTGAAGGATTACTGAGTTATTCCCAACGATTTTGCAATTGACGCTGGTAATGCTTTTTTATGAAGCATGATGCTGGTTGTTTTGTAAAGCATATAACTTTCGCTGGCGTAGAAATAACCATCGCATTGGTTGGATTCTTTGCCCCAGCTATTTTTTACAATGTAATAAAGTGTTCCATTCTGATCTTTCACTGTGCCTACTACATGCATGCCATGGTCATCCTGTGTGTCGTAGTTATCGAAAGCTTTTTGGCGGATCTCCTGCGTGATTACCATTTGTTTCTGAGGTTTAACGGACATGTTTTTTTTCTCGTCCTCCGACATTTTTGCTGCATAATTCTCAGGAATAATAGCTAAGCCATCGGCACGTAAAAAACCTTTTTCGCTCACGTCTGCGCCCCAGGCAAAGGTATAACCTGTATTAATTGCGTTAGTCATCACTTCCTCAAATTCGTTCAAAGGCAGGTTGTACGTGGTTTGCCAGTTCCAGTTGTCAGGAATTTCCAATACAAAAGGTTTGTAATACGGATGGTGGGAAAAAGAAGTCAGAAAAATATAATCATCTGCAACAAGGCCTGTAGCTTCTGCATAAGTTTTTGGCGTGTAATTTTTTCCTTTGTAGTCAAATTTTTCGGGCACTTTGCCTAAGTATTCGTCACACACAGACACAACGGTGTTATGTAAAAAGTTAAAATCAATTTTCTGAGTTTCGTCCAGCGAGGTCGGAAGCAAAATATTTTTTAACGTGGTCTCGAGCATTTTATGGTTGTGTGGCGCATTCATATCCTTTTTACCGGTGTAAACGTCTTCCGGAACCATCCCGCAATTCTTCAATACATTGATGGCGTCTGGAAAGCCACCGCCTTCGCCAAAATTGGTTCTGCCGTGCATGCGGATGTAATTGTGGGCCTTTAACGCATACACTTTGTTCACTACAAACATTTCGCTCAGGTTAAACTCTTTTCCTTTTCCCATGCGTATCAGTTCACTTTCGAAAAACGATAAGGATGAAAAGGACCAGCAGGTACTCGTTTGGTTCTGATTTTGAACGGGCGTGTTTTCAATATTTTTGACTACAGTGAATTTGTATTCGCTGTCTTTTTTATTGGTTCTTTCCTGCGCTGAAAGTGCAAGTCCTAAAAAAAGTAATCCGGCTAAAAATTTGTTTTGCATATCAGGTTTTACTAAGGGGATGAGTTTTTATTATGTGAAGTAAATATCTTATTTCGAAGATTGTAAACAAAATATAATGTAAAATAAAAGGTATCGAAAAATTAAAAGTTTCGGTCTTGCTGAAAAAGTAAGAGTAAGCAGCTATTGTGCTGAAGGCCAGTAATAACTTGATAATGATGGCCGCGAGCAACAATTCGGTAAATTCTTTTGCACCTGCTTTAGCGGCGTAAACAAGGTTGAATACAAAACTTAGAACAGCTAAACAAACAACGCCCACGATCCAGTGCGAGGAAAAAGCGGAATACAGAAAATGTAATACGATGGAAATTGTGCTTGAAAGAACCAGGGGAATAATTACTGCAAAAAGGTTATTGTAAAAAAGACGCATTATTTTTTAGGGTTAATGAGATCTTTGAGCGCCAGGTATAATCCAGCACCAATGCCAACAAGACTTAAAACGATGGTAAAAACGGGTGTTGTGTGCTTGTAATGTTCATCAAGCTTTACACCACCCCAGGTTGACAAGCCTATGACAGCCGCCATTTGAAACGCGATGTTTCCGTATTTGAGAAAGGAATTAGGCGGTTCTTGCTGTGGCATTTTCGCGCTCCGGGTTCTGAACCATATTCTTCACCTTAGCACCCATGTTACAGCTTCCTGTAAATAAAGCACCTGGTTCAATCATAAGTTTAGAAGTAACAATATCGCCGTTGATCTTTGCAGTACTTTTTAAAGAAAGTATTTCCGTAACGTTTACAATGCCTTTTACTTCGCCTTCCAGCTCAGCATTTACGCTGGTAATGTTCCCGTCTACCATACCATTAGGACCAAGCACCAACTTGCCCGAAATAACAATATTCCCTGTTAAAAGACCGTCGATCCTTACATCTCCTGCCGAGGTGATGTCGCCCACAATTTTGGTCCCTTTTCCAATAATGTTGATAGATCCTACTTCCGCGGTTTGATTTTTATTTGATCCGATTCCAAGCATTGTAAATAGATTTTATTAAAGTTATAGAATAATTTTATCATCCAAAAATAACAGAATATTTGGTTTTTTACCTTGATTTTTAATCTAAATCTTGATTTTTTCGACAAAAGGGTCTAATTTGAGTATTAAAAGGAGCTGATTGTGATTTCTGGCAAAACTTAAGCATATTTCAAAGAAATCGAAGATTTTTTTAGCGCTAAATTTTTATGCCTTCGGAAGTGATTTCTTTGGTCTATTATGGGATGCGATTCAATTCTTATTCGCGAAAGCAGCGGCGACTAGCGTTAGACATGTCACTTCCAATGTTTTTCGACGCCGCCTTTTAGCCCGAGAACAGGGTCGCGGTCAGGCAATCGCACATTGGTAATATTTTTATCTGCAAGAGGTCTTTCTGCTTTTTTACCGGTGCATGTATCGTAAACCGCTCCATCTGCATAAGCACCAACGCAACATACATCATGTTCATTCCCGAGATTTTTATGTGCTACTCCCGCAGGGATCACGATGACGTCGCCTTTTGTCAGTTCTATTGCCACACCTTTTTCTCCACCCACTAATAAAGTTGTTTTTCCTTTGTACACGCCAATCACTTCATGTGCGGTGCTGTGATAATGATCGTATGTGAAGATGCCACTCTTCCAACTATTTGTCCAGTGATTTTTTTCGAAGAGCTTGACAATATAAGCCGCATCAAAAAACAAGGGAAAGTCCAACACATTTTTATAAATTAAAACTGGAAACTTGCTGTTCGGGAAAGTTCCATCGTCCTTAAAAACGTGAGAATATTCAACAAAATATTTTTGAGGAGTATGTTCCATGTGTTACCTGTCCAAGTGAATGCTATCCTTATCAATGTTGCCAGGGTGCGCAAAAGTGTCTACTCCTGTTTTAGTTTGACTGCCTGGATTTTCGGGAGGGGTGTTGGCGTGACCTCTTTCTTCGTAGCTACAGTTAGATAACCCTATCAGGATCATTAACAAGGCTGGCAGGCCATAGGAGTGAAGGATTTTTATCATAACGTTTTATTTCTTTTTAAGGGTAGTACAAGTTTCTTTTGCTTTATCGCGCAGTTGTTCTAAAACAACATAATTGGAACTACACCAGCTAGCGATCTCAGCGTCCTTAGATTTTTTGGCATGTTTCTTCAAAAAGCAAGCGCCCCATTTATGAGACTTCACAGAACATTTTGTGTAAGCCTTGTCAAAATCTACACCTTGTTTTTTCGTGAATTTGTCGTAGGCTTTTTGAGACCTTTCCGAAAGCTGCGTCATCAAAGTAATGTTCTTTTTCAAGGCTAATATTTTTAATTCGCCCAAGGCTTTGGTATGGTATGAAAGAAGATCTAAGGCAAGAGTTTTTACTTCGGAAGATGACGCATTGTTTTGCGCAAGCTGTGCCAATTTGATTTCCAATTCGGTATGGTCAACAGCCATTCTTACAAAATTGCTGTCTATTTTTGAAATTCCTGTAGCGCTAAATAAAATTCCGGAACAGAGGCTGAGGATCAGGAAGAGTGATTTTTTCATTGTAAACGTATATTCCTACCAGATAAGAGAAACTCATGCCAAAAACATTTGAGAACGCAGATTGCCAAAACCCTGAAAACAGGTGAAGTTTGACGGGTAAATAAGATCAGAAGTGAGAACTGGGTATTTTTTTCCTTGATTAAAACGCAGTTAAGCAACGTTATCGGTGAGACTAATTTTTGGAAGTCAGCTTGCGGTAATTTTCGCTGTAAAAAACCTTGTAGCCATCGGCCGTTTTCGCTTTATAAAGGAAAGGAAGATTGTCGGCCAGAATCGGGTAAATATCAAAAAGCTCTCGCTTTACATCTCCCTTAAAAATGTCGGGATCCACAGTCATATAATCGTAATAAGCGATAGCTTCCTTCGCATTTGCGAACGATTTAAGAATGATGAGTTGTTTGTCTTTCCCAAAAAGATTGGAGTTAAGGTCGAAAGACTTTTCTGTATAGAAAGTGCTATTAAAAGCCCCAATTCTTATTTTAAAAGCATCAGCAATTTTCGGATCGTCTGGTGCAATGATGATAATAAAATGAGCAGCGTCAAGATTTATGCTGAAAGTGTCCTTCCTTGCAACGCCCACTTCCTGCGGTTTAAACACGTCAGGATTCTTTTGTTTTTTAATGGCCATCAAAATATCTTCAGAAAGTGGTGTTACTTCTGACTTAGGATATTTTGCTACCAGTAATTTTAGATTCGCCTCCAGCGTATCGATTCCTTTAAGTTTACCAAGACTCATTGAGCGGATAAATTCGAATTTAGGGAGGTACTGACTTTTGCCATATTTTGTAATTCCTTCTTTTGCTTTTGTGTAGGACTCAGGATAATTGCTTAGCGTGTAAGTAGTGTAGACGGTTGCATAATATTCTTCCACTTCGCTTTTTTGCGCATTTAGTTCAGTAGCCAGATCGGGGTTTTTAATAATTGCGGCAAACTCGCTGTCGGGAAATTCATTTAAGATTTTGTCTTTATAGTAGTCGGCCTTCGGCATATTTTTTTCGGCGAGGTAAGTCCTGTACAAAACATAATAGGTCCTCAATAAATAATTATTATCCGGAAACCGTGTATTCAATTCTTCAAAGGCTGCAATTGCCTTTTTGGTATTGTTTAATTCTTCTTTGTAAAGACTGCCCATTAAGTAATAGGATTTAATAATACGGCCGTTACTTCTCCTGATCAGGGAATCGTTGGTAAGTAAATTTTTCGCGTAAAATTCGCGGGTTTTTTCAGGTACTATGCCGGAGTCTCCTCTTGTTTTGCCCTTATTGGCTATTTCCGGATCGGTCTCCTCAATGGTCATTGCTTTGTTTGAGCGGCGCCAGTTATCCTCCAATTTTCGGTTACCCCATTTTTTCTGGAAGTCAGAAACTCCGAAAGCTAATGTGGTTGGATTGTAGAAATAAAAGGTTGCTCCCGTGTTACCAAAGCCAGGATCTGGTGAAGATGTTGGAAGGGTACTGGTAAGCGTTGCAGCTAAGTCGGCCGCTTCTTTTTCCTTTGCCTTTCTTGCTTCTTCTTTCGTATAATTCGCAATTAATTTATCAATGAAAGCGTTTTTTTCTTCTACACTCATTTTAGAAATGCGTTGCAGACTGTCTTCGCGACTAATTGTTTTAATATAACCTACAAGGGTTTCAAGCGTTTTTTTACGGGCTAAGATATTATTGTAATCCGGATGATCTTTTGGCAAGGTTGTAATTGTGCTGTCGTAGTATGCTTCGGCAGGTGTGTAATACGTAAGGTCGAAATTGATCTCGCCAAGTTTTAAATACGAAAGTGCCTTTTGACTGGGATTGTTAACGCTTTTTTGGACTGATTTTTTATAATAGTAAACGGCTTGTCCAATATGCCTTTCCTTCTCTTCAATCTCTCCGAGCGTGTAATAAATAACATCGTAATAATCGCTGTTCTTAAATTCATGCGTCATTTTAAGAAGGTCTTTTTTCGTTTTTTCCGAATTGGTTCTTTTTACATCTAACAGGCGGGCCATTTTAATCTTGCTGTAAAAAACCATTTCATAAGCAGGCTTCATCTTAATGGTTTTTTTATAATACTGCGTTGCACGTTTATTGTCTTTCGATTGTTCTGATAGTTGCGCAATGATAAAAGAGTACCGCGCTCTTTTCTTTTTGGAAATGCCATGCAGGAAACTTGTATTCCGGGTAGCCTCCATAAGCTTTGCAATGGCTTCGGTATTCTGCCCGCGACGCATGTAGTAATCAGCCCAAACCACAGGTAGCTCGTTCTTGATATCCTTCTTCAGACCTTTTTCATTCTTCAATAAACTTAAAATAGGCTCTGAGCTGCTCACAGCACCAATCTCGTTATTGGCTTTTATCAGCCAGATCATTGCCGTGTATTTGTCCTCTGATTTTGTGTAAGTGCGCATCACATACTCAAAAGTCTCAATAGCGCTGAAAAATTCGCGTTTGTAAAAATGAGAAATACCAATGTTTATCCAGTTATTGTCCATCCACTGACCGGCACTCGGAATCTCATTTCCTTTTTTGTCCTTAATGGAGTGTTTTTGAATACAGAACGAAGACTTTTTGATTGACTTGTCAAAATCAGGAAAGGTAGCTTTCGCCTTCTCAGGTGTTGGATAAATGTAGATCGGAAGAATTTTATCGTAGTTCTCTTTATTGTCTTTTTCGGTTTTATAAACCCCCTCGTTAATCGCCTCGGTAGAATAATAGTAATAATTATACCTTGCGGTAATATTATGATAAGTCCTGTGGGCAACAGTATTTTTTTTGGTGCTGCAGGAGGCTAGGATGGTCGTTACAACCAAAAGATATAACAGGCGTTTAACTAACACAGATTTAATTAACGTGAATATACTAAAAATAGTGTGTGACTTTTGCCAAAAATCAATAAACCGCGATGTCGAACTGAACCAGGTCTACAAATTCCTGAACACGGTCTTCAACATCTTGCTGCGAGAGGCCGATAAGACGCTCGGTACCGAATTTTTCAACGGTAAAGCTGGCCATAGCGCTGCCAAAAATAATGGCGCGTTTCATGTTCTCAAAGCTGATGTCCTTGGTTTTTGCAAGGTAACCAATAAATCCACCGGCAAAGCTGTCGCCTGCGCCTGTTGGATCGTACACTTCTTCTAAGGGCAGGGCAGGAGCGAAGAATACTTCGTCCTTATTAAATAAGAGTGCGCCATGTTCTCCTTTTTTGATCACGAGGGTTTTAGGACCCATTTTCAGAATAATTTGAGCAGCTTTCACAAGGGAGTATTCACCTGACAATTGGCGGGCTTCAGCATCATTGATGGTAAGAACATCAATCATGGTGATTACTTTTTTAAGTTCTTCTATGGCGATGTCCATCCAGAAATTCATAGTATCCAATACGATGAGTTTAGGGCGGGTAGTCATTTGCTGAATAACGCTTAATTGCACCGCTGGAGCAAGATTTCCGAGCATTAAAAACTCTGCATTTTTTGCAGCAGCAGGTACAACCGGCTTAAAATCAGCTAGTACATTGAGTTCTGTAATGAGCGTATCACGTGAGTTGAGGTCGTTGTGGTATTTTCCGCTCCAGAAAAAAGATTTTTCTCCTTTTTTTACTTCAAGACCGTCCAGATTTATCCCTTCTTTTCTAAGTGTATTTAAAAAGCTTTCCGGAAAATCGTCGCCAATAACAGATACCAAATGAATATCCTTATTAAAATAAGAAGATGCCAGGGCTATGTACGAGGCTGCTCCGCCTACAATTTTATCTGTTTTTCCGAATGGTGTTTCAATAGCATCAAAAGCTACGGTACCTACAACTAATAGACTCATTTATTTTTTTTTAATTTTTTTGTAAAGATATTGTTTATTTCATAAAAGTGATGTAAATTTGCAGCCCTGATTGGTAAAATTGCTTTGTTTTTTTTAAAGTTTTTTTATCCGACAGCAACCAGAATAAATTCCTTCTTAGCTCAGCTGGTTAGAGCACATGACTGTTAATCATGGGGTCCCTGGTTCGAGCCCAGGAGAGGGAGCAGAGAGAAAGCAAAAGCTTTCTCTTTTTTTTTGACCCAATGCACTTCGTTTACATACTCTTGAGCTTAAAAACTGATAAATTCTACATTGGCGAAAGCCCCGATGCAGAAACACGGTTGGCGTTTCATAATGATCCAGAGAAAAATACTAATTCTACAAAAACGGGA
>Ga0105046_10000253_pt1 | contig 69450 bp, 44 predicted proteins | sample MAT03_FD_78385 | JGI IMG/M metagenome (GOLD analysis project Ga0105046, IMG submission 78385) | Freshwater microbial communities from Lake Fryxell liftoff mats and glacier meltwater in Antarctica - MAT-03 (megahit assembly) | ecosystem: Environmental > Aquatic > Freshwater > Ice > Liftoff...
CGTCGGTGATCTTGGGCCTCGACCAGCCACTCGCTCCCCAGAGCGTGACTTCCGATGTCTTCTCGCTCACCGCGTTCAATCCGGCGACCGGGTGGACCGATCTGGTACTCGACCCGCCGACGCTGAGCGACGCTGATTCGACGGTCGCAATGACCTTCACAGGACCCCTCCCCGCGGGCGCGCTCGTCCGCTTCATCATCAGGGGTTCCGGAACCAAGCCTCTCCTCGGCGCCGACCTTGCACCCTTCAACCACGGACAGGATTACGTCCACGACCAACGGAACTGAGTATGTCGCCCTCCATCACTTCATCGCCAACCGGACCGATTGTCCTCGTCGGCCAGAACAACGGGATCACGGTCATTCCCGCGAGCACACCGCTTGCCCGTCTCAATTATTTCGACGGGAAGTTCCTTCGGGCCGACGACCTGAACAAGGAGCAGCGCTACCTGCGATCGCTGGTCGAACTCTCGAACCAGGCGGGCGGCCACGGCGTGGTGCATGGCAACGATGTCACCGAAGCCGGTGCCGGCCGCCTGACCATCGGCCCGGGGCTTGCCATCGATCCGGCGGGTCGGGTCTTGCTCCTGCCCGATGCGCTCTCGGTGGGAGTGGCCGAGCTCGTGGAGAAATCGCGGGGAACGGGTGGAGTCTCCGGGTCCGGGAACGGGGCTGGATCGGCGGTGGGTTCGGCGGCGTTCGCTAATTGCGTTGCGGCGACCGCCGACACACCGGGAACCCAGCCGGGCCCGGGCGATCTGTTTCTCGTCACCCTGGCGCATGCGGAGGCGCTTTGTGGCGAGGAGGACGTCTACGGCCGGCTGTGCGAAGAAGCCTGCGTCACCAGCACGGATCGACCCTTCCGGATCGAAGGCATCGTGATCCGGGCGAGGCCCCTGAATCTCACTCAACCTTTGCCGACCTGCGCCGCCGAGTCGATCGGTCCATTGCACCTTCGTTCACGGGTCGCCTCGTGTTTCTTCGCGGGCGAGGCGCTGGATGTAGGTTCGCTCATCTCGAAGGCTGGGCTTGCCTCGGAAGTGTGGTGTCGCGGGTCTCGGATGGATTTAGGGACCGAGGTGCCCATCGCCGTGATCGGACTGTCCGGTGGGACGCTGGCCTTCCTGATCCCTGGATCGCCCGGCGAGAGCGGATCGACGACCCAGCCCGCCGGTATTGGCAATGGCGGATGCGGATGCGGCCCTGGAACGTCTTCCTCGCCCAGGTGCTTCAGTTCCAATGCCAGTTGCGGGACAACCTCGGGGGCGGCGATGGGGGAGGGTCTGGGGGTGATCCCTGCCGTGAGACGCACAAGATGCTGGACGAGGCCACCCGCCATCTCGAGACGCTCACGACGTTCTACCGGGACACGACCGAGAAGCTTGCCCGGGCCAGCCGGACCGTCCGCGAGCGATTGGGAGCTGATCTGACGACCAAGGCGTTGGAACTGAACCGGGCCAGCGATTTCGCGTCCCGCCTCGCCGAGGTCTCCCGGGCCCTCACGGCTCTGCCGACGGACCGGCTCCTCATCCGGCGCGGCATGGTTGAACTGCCAAGCGCCGGTTATCTCCCCGTGGCGCCAAGTTCCAGCCTGACCGTCAACGAACAGGTCCGCCGGCTGATGGGCGAAGGCGTGAATCTTCGATTCTGCATCGTCCGGCCCGACTACGTCGCCCACGCGCTCGAGGAAGCCCAGCACCTCGAGCGGATCTCACTGGTGACCGGTCTCGATCGTCCCGACCGGAAACAGGATGTCGATATTCTCGTCCCCAACGGGGTGATCCGGGAGTCCGAGGTCGCTTCGCCGGGAACGGGCTATGTGATGACGGTGGATCTCTTCAGCGCCTCGGTGCAGCTCCTCGGCCTTCTGGCCAGTCAGTCCGACGGCGCGCCCACGGTCATCGGCAATTCCGTGAACAGCTTCGTCGCCATCGCCCAGCCGGGCGCCAGCCTCGCGATGGAAGGTGCCGGACGCGGCGAATCCACCCCCTCCGGAGGGATGGCGTTTTACTATGCCGGCGTTGCCCGCGCCGACGTAGCCGGACGCCCGCCAGGGTTCACTCTGGTCGATGCCATCCGCAATTCGGCCCTCTGGGTCGCCCTGCAATCCGACCTCGATCCATTCACTCTCCGCCGCAACGAAAGCGTCCGTCTGAACGGCGAGTTGAAGCTCCTGCTGGCGGGTCGCGCCATCCAACTCGATTTCCGCGGCGACCTCGTCGTCGACGAAATCTCGACGTCCGGCACCAAAACGACGATCCGCTCACGCATCGTCGGCTCGCTGGGCGTGCGGGCTCCCGGCGGCACCGTTGCGGCTGGATCCGGCACCGGCGTCGAGATCTCCGATGCCGCGCTGCTCGTCCGCGACATCGGAAACTCTAACGGCACCGCCTTCGAGGTGACCCTCCGACAACCCAGCATCCTAGGTTCCGCAAAGGTCCCGGTATCCCTCCGCACGACCCGGCAATGGACCGATCCCACGACGGCGCGTGTCGATTCCGGGTTCCTCATCGACACGGCCCGGCAGCCGTCTTCCCCGGGCTTCACCCTCATCGAGTTGAAATCGCTGCCCCTCTTCGGCGCCTCTCAAAAAGTCAGCGCCGAGGCGCTTCGCGCCGGCCATCCCGCCCGTGAATCCGCCACAACCGGTCTCGGGGCGCTGGCCGCAGCGCTGAAACAGCCCGAGTTCGCCGAGATTTCGGCGCGCAAATTGTTCCCGCCTCCAGCCGTCCTGCCGTCCGACCTCCTCATCCTCGCCCGCGAGGGTTGGGTCCTATTCCATCGCCGGCGCGAACGGCAGTGCGTCCGAATCGAGGAACAACCGCCCCGGGTCCTTCCACGCCGATATCGGGTCTTTGTCGTGCCGTTGCAATCCGAGGATTCGCTCAAGGCCCTCCGAGAGGCGTTCGCAACTTCGAACTCCACCGCCATCGACGCGATGAATCCCCGGGCGGTCTCCACCGTGTAGTTCTCCGCGGGACTGCAAACCCTGGAGACCGCCCCGGACGATCTGCGCGCCGCGTGGTCGGCCCGGGTCCCGGGCCGCTCCACCGTGGTATTCGCGGCCATCGGCCGGGAGCCCCCCGCCTCCCCGGTCCGCGCGCTCTGGAACCGCCTCGCGACGCGGTTCCAGCCGAAGCTGGCCGTCAGCCCGGTCCAAGATCCCCTCGAACGCGAGGCGGATCGGATTGCCGACCGCGTCGTTGGCGCGACCGGACCGGTTGTGCAGCGGAGTTGCGCCGCGTGCCCGCCGGGCGCCGCCTCCTGTCCGCAGTGCGAGGAAGAGACCGGTGGGAAGCCGGAGGGGCTCCTCCAGCGTTCGGCGGACGGCTACGCACCTTCGACAGTGGGATCCGGGCTCGGCGCCTCGGGCCTCGCGGGATCGCTCGGATCGGGTCGTCCCCTGGATGCATCGACGCGGGCTTCCTTGGAACCGCACCTGGGTCGCAGCCTGGGTCAAGTGCGAATTCACACGGGTCCCGAGGCAGCCGGGGCGGCCCGTGCGCTGAATGCCCATGCGTTCACCTTGGGCCAGGACATCGCCTTCGCCGAGGGCGCGTACGCTCCCGGATCGACCGAAGGCAGGCGGCTGATGGCCCACGAGATCGTGCACACGATCCAGCAGGCGGGTGGACTCAGTCCGAGGGTGCAATGTGACCGCCGCGGCGACGCCTCGGACGACGAGGAAGAAGGCGGGGCCATCTGCCCGTCCGAGGAGGACCTTGATGAGATCGAGGCGAAGTACCGGGCCATCGTCCAGGCTGGCCGGGACAAGGGTTTTGACGTCGCGGCCGACAACCTCGAACACTTCCTGGGCGGGTCGGGAACCAAGCTCACGCTTTCGGTCCCGTGGTTGAGCGGGTTCGATTCCCTTGCTTCCGCTGAAAGGGTCAACGAGGGGCGATTCGAGGACAGCCTCAACGACCAGGCCAACACCATGGCCCATGCCGAAAGCCGCACGTTCAACGACTACTGGCACCGGCAATACACAGCCGGCAAATCCGGGGAGCTATATTACGCCAGCGGCACCAGCACGATCAAGTCGACCGGAACCTTCAACCTCAGTTGCATCGAGAACGTGGTTTCGATCGGGGGCAAAGTGGACCATCACTGGTACGATCCCTACGACTGGCACGCGGGGCTCTCGGCTTTTATCCACGGGTTCGGCGATGTCTCCGATGAGGAAGCCCTGGCCATGCAGAATTGTCGCGGCGCCAAGCCGTTCGACATGGAGGCCGATTGGACCCGGCGCGTCAGCGGCAGCATCAAGGTGGGCACGCTCTGGAACGACAAGAGCTTCACTTGGAGCGGACCGTGAGGCCATGAAGACTTTCAATGCCGCGTGCCCGCCGTCCCATGTCCGCTCCCATGATCCTTCCCGCAATCAACGCCTTCCTCGACGCGCTGCCCCGCACCCGCGTGGGAAGCGCCCACCGTCAGGCGCCTGCGTTCCGCACGTGTGGCATCACCGGCTTCTATGTGGCCCTCATCACGCTCTTCGCTGGAGGCCTGCTCACCGGACGTTCCCTCGTGGTGCTGGCCGCCATGGCCCTGGTCAGCGGCCTGTCCTTCTTCGTCTACACCTGCCTTCGGAAGTGGGTTGTCGGCCGCGAGGAACTGGTGTTGCTGGAACACGTCTGGTTCGCCTTCGCCTGCAATTCCGGAGCGCTCCTCCTTCTGAACCAACCGGTGCTGCCCTACCTGGATCTCGTCAGCGTCGCCCTTTGCCCGTTCCTCGCCGCCGGCCGGGTCGGATGCACGCTCGTGGGCTGTTGCCACGGACTCCCGTCGTCCATCGGCATCCGGTACACGGAGGAATGCGCCGCGGACGGGTTCCCCCGACATCTCGTGGGCATCCGGCTGTTTCCGGCCCCCACTCTGGAAGGGATCGGCCTCGTGTTGATCAGCCTCGTCGGTCTCATCGCACTCCCGTTCTCGGTCCCAGGCCGTGTGTTCGCATGGTTTCTGCTCGCCTAGGCCATCCTTCGGTTCGGTCTCGAAGGCATCCGCGGCGATCTTCGACCCCATTTCATGGGTCTATCCCAGGCTCGCTGGATGGCTCTCGCCGAAACGGGTCTCGCACTGACGCTCGGATCCGGGGCGACACCCCCCGTCGCCGCCGGTACCGCGGTGGCCCTCCTGATCACTCTCTTCGCCGCGTTGGACTACAAGCGCCGGCGAGACACGCGTCCCCGGTTGCTGGCCGACGAGCATGTTCGCGAGCTTCGCGACCTCGTGCGCAAGCGTGTTGCTTCGGAGCCGCTTGCCGCGTCGGGTGGACCCGAATCGCATTCCACATCCCGTGGCGTGACCTTGGCCGTTTCATACGGACCCGGGCGCCCGCCCCGCGAATTGCATGTCTCGCTCCGACTGCCCTCCGAACATACCCAGCTCCCGCTCCTGTGTGATCTCGCCGCCCGGGCCTTCCCCGAATTGCCGCCCCGCTCGGCAACGGTCTCTCGCGGGCAGGTCCTCCATTTCAGCCTGCCGACGGCCATCCAAACCGCCGCACATCCGCCTCAATCGTCCCATCCGTCCCATTTGGGAACCGCCCTCTACTCCGTCGTCCTTCACCGCCTCCAATACGAACGCGAGCACCCCGTTGAGCTCGATTCCGAAGACCCGACGCCTGCGCCGCCCACCGGACCCGTGCCCGTGCCCGTGCCGGTGCCCCGAAGCAACCCTCCGCCGTGGTACCTGGCCGGGGAAGGGGGGCGTCCCGACACGAAAGGGCCCGGCCGTGACGAGGAAATCCATGCCCGCGTCCAAGATGCCCGGGAAATCCGGATCCAAGGAAGGTCCCGCGAAGGCGAAGGCCCTTCCACAGGCTTCGACGCCGGCACAGGCCGCCAACCCGCAATGGGACACGCTCGCGATCGCGCCGCCGGTGGGCGTGGCCCTTCAGGCTTCAGCCCGTTCCGTGCAAAGAGCTGGCGGCGACGCACCCTCTCCCGGCGCCCCGGCCGTCCCCGGGGTTCTGATCGCTTCGGACGACGCTTCGGAACTCTCCGAGGGCCAGTTGCGCCGGACGGAGTTTCTCGATGAGGCGCAGCGCATGATCTGCGAGGCGGTCAATCCGATCCTCGCTGGCGCCGGTCGGAGTTCCGACAACTGCCCGTACCTGGGAACGGTGTTCCGTTACCTTCGCCGCCAGTCAGCGGCGTACCTCGACGGCGCGATCCGGCAGTTCGCTCCCGAGTTGGCGGGCGCGGCCTCGGCGCGCGATTACCTTCCCGGAATCGTGCGGCGGGTGTCGGAGTCGGCCGAAGGGTGAGTGAGGACCGGCGAGATCACGGGATTGCCGCCGGAAATCCCTTCGTTCGCCGCGCTCGTGTCGGGCGATCTCAGCAGCCTCGAGAGTCTTGCAGACCTCGGCGCCCTGATGGCGCTGCAATTCAAGCGGGACGGGAGTGGGTCCGCAGCCGCGGCGGCGAGCCCGGCTGCGGTCCAGGCTCAACTGACCCACGGCCGGCCGCTCGACGGACCCTCCGCCTCCCGGATGGGTTCCGCGTTCGGCGCGGACCTCGGTGGAGTGCGGGTGCATTCGGATGCGCGAGCGGCGCAAATAGCCCGAAACCTTGGCGCCCAGGCGTTCACGGTGGGGAGCGACATCGCGTTTGCGCCCGGGCGGTACCAACCCGGAACGGTGGTCGGGGACGCGCTGATCGCTCATGAGTTGGCGCACGTCCTCCAGCAGCGCAATACGTCCGGAGACCGTGGAATTCAGACCGGGAAACCGGCCTCGTATCGAGCTCTCGAGCAGGATGCCGACCAGGCCGCGCTCGGCGCGGTCGCAAGGATCTGGGGCAGGGACGGGGCTGCCGCAACGCCCTCGCTGCGAAGCGGGCTCCGCCTGTCGCGTTGCGGAGGACCGGAACAGACGACCGCCGAGGATGTGGCGGAGTTCCTGGCTACCGAGCACCTGCGCATCGTCGCCATCCAGGAGACCTACGAGTTCCTGGCAGGCATGCGGAAGTCCATCGCCGTGGCGGCCAACACCTCCGCGACCTTGGATGACTCCATGGTCCGCGAGGGGGACGTGGTCATCCACGGGGGGCTGGCCTGGCCCCGGTTGCTCTCAGTGTTCGTGGACATGCCCCCGCCTTCTGGCAGCGGTGCCGGGGGGTTAGGCCGGCCCCAATCCATGCGAGAACGGGCAATTTCACCGTCCACTTTCAGTCGGTGGGCGAATACCACCTGACCGCCCACGTCGCGATCGGACCCGGTCATCCTTCCGTCCAGGTCAGGCGAACGATCACGGTCCGGGCACCGACCTTCGAGGCGGATTCGGAGTCTGCGACACCGGCCGACCTGTCGAGCGGCGCCCGCACCGTCGATCAGGAGCGGATGGCCTGGCATCTGCACCGGGCGGACGTGCGTCAGCGCGCGGCCAGCGCCGGGTTCATCACCCAGGCGGTCCTGGATCGCTGGACCGATGTCTCGATCGCGGTCCTGCAACGCGTCGCGTTGCTCGAACAGTCCCAGCCGCCGGGGACGACGCAGGCGGAGATCAACACGGCACTCGACGGGTTCGCGGCGGAGGTCGGGGCGTTTCCGGTCCAGATCGCCGCCGCGCGCGGCGCAGCGCATAGCACCAGCGTGTCGTTGATCCGCACCGCGGTCGACGCTCTCTCGAGGGTGTTTGACAATTGGGTGCTGGGAAGGATCGAGACGGGCGGCGGATCGGATCATGAACTCTACAAGAGCCTCCAGTTTGGCCTGCAGAGCGAACGGGAGGTCGAGAATCTGGTCGGCCGGTCCACCGTCCCGCCAGTTCGGATTCCGGCGATCTTCCATCCGCAATCGGCCTACCTGCACCAGGGATTGATCCCCACCAGTCCGATGAGCACAGGCCGGGTCCTGTCTGTGCCGCTCAACCTCTGGTTGTTCCGTGAAGGCGAGCGAGAGTGGACCCTGAGGGATATCTCCAACCCGGAGGAGACGTCCGAGTACGACATCACGACGACCGATCGCAATGCCGCCATCGACGACCTGATCCGACAGCTCTCGGAGGATGACGAACGCCTGCCGGAAGGACGCCTCTTCATCCAACCGCCCGGCCGGCCTCGACGCACGATCAATGTCGTCAGCAGCATGGATTTCTTGGACTGGCTGACGGTCATCGGGATCGCCCTTGCCGTCACCGGGGCCATCGTCATGACGGCCGGTGCGGCAGCGCCGGCGGTGGCGGCCGCCGGCGGATACATGGTCGCGGCCGGTTCGGTGCTCACCGCGGGCGCCGCCATCGTCGACACCGTGCAGGTCTACGAGCGGGGACGGTTGACCGGCACGCGCCTGGCATTGAACGCCCTTCAACTCGTCGCCTCCGTCGCCACCGCGGGATCTGCGACGATCATGGCGCGGGCGGCGAGGGTCGGAGCGATCGCCCGTCTAGGTTCCAACGCGCGGTACATCTTCCTGAACCGCGCCGCTACCGGGGCCGACATCGTCACGCTCATCGTGATGACGGGCGACGCGGCGCGGCAGTTGTCCCGCCTCTCCGGCAATAACCAGCACGCGGGCATGATCGCGTCGATGCTCGTTGGACAATTGCTTATTCAGGGGACTCTGACTGTGGTCAGCGCCCGGGATTCCTTCGGCGGCAGTTTCCGGTCAAACCCGCACATCTCCATCGACGACGCCATCGACGGCACCGGGCTCGTGGTTCGGGTGGGTGTCGACATGCCCTCGCCGGCACGCCTCGCCGGCACGGCCCCGGAGATTCCACCCACCGGAGCTGCCCACGGCCCCGATGTTCATCCGCTCACCAATCTCCGGACCGATTCGACTGGGGCGACGGTCGGGGCGCTTGGACCGAGGCGTGTGGATGAAATCGTGACCGGCATGACCCGCGCGGGACATCAGAGATCCCACGAGGGAGTGCTGACCCGGCTCGGAGAAAACCATTTTCAGATGGTGGTTCCGAGCGCGAGCGGCCCACAGACCGTCGAAATCCGGGTGCAGGTCACGGCGACACTCCCCGACACCCCGGCACACCGCCCGACCGGAGGCGGACCAAGCCAAGCCGGCGCAGCCCGCGTGCAACTCGATCCGCCGAGTGCCACCGGAGGCCAATGGACAGCGACCATCTACCTCGACAACCGCCTGCCCAGGGCGAACGCGGAGATCAATCTCGGCGACGAACTGGATGAAATCGCGGGCGTCCTGTACAGCCGCCCGACGGGCACCCGGGCGGAGGTTGCCGCCGAAATGGACAACAGCCTCTTCAGGCGCGGAGCCGGGACGAACCCACCGATCACGGCCGACGACCGCGCCACGGCGGGCGCACTGTTCGAACTGCACTCCCGCCGATTCCAGGCGTCGTGGCGCGCGGACCAGATCCGGGGTAGGGCCACACCTTCCGCAGATGAAGTGGCCGAACTAGGGCGCCTGGACACGGAGATTGCTGGCCACGACGTGAGCATCGCCCGGTTGCAGGGTTATATGGCACTCGATGAAGCGGCTAATCTCGACCAGAAGATGATGGTGATCCGACAAGCGGCTACGGATCCCAGCCGCCTGGCCCGGGTCCCCCCCGCGATGCGCCAGCAGGTCATGGAACAATGGGAGCAGTTCCTGGGGGACATGCACCTGCGTCCCGCGGCGATGACCTTGAGCATTCATGGTGGCTCGTTCGGCCCGGGCGGCGTCGGGCCAACCGCGTTCGCACCCGATTCCGCCGCGCACCTGATGTTTCCGGAGCCGCACGCGGCTGTTCCGCGATCCTCGCCGGGCCAGTTCCGGGAGAATGGGATCCGCGGAGGTCACCACGACGCGGCGTTGATCGATTTTCAGAACAACCATCCCGAGTACGGCTATTTCTTCAGGCCGGAAGGAACCCCGGTGGTTCGCGGAGGACAGACCTACCGCCGCTACACCCAGTTCCTATGGACGGGAGCCGGGAATCCACCGGCCCCCGGAACCGCCGGACACCCCAACGGGCGCGGAACGGTCGGCGCGGGTGGGTGGAATCGGTCCAACCGAAGACCACCGTGACGGACATCGGGGCTTTCCTGTCCGATTCCGAGCGGGCACTGTGGCAATTCGTGCGCAACCCCTCCCGCGTCTAAGGCGCCGCCATCGGAACGGGCCAGGCCCGCTTCTTCGGTTCGACCGCCCAGGGGGGAACAAGCATTCCGTTCACCCACACCCTCGCCGGCGGCCCGAGGATATCCGGCTTCTTCGACTTCGATCCGTCCGCCGTGGGTGCGGCACGCTTTCGAATTCAAACGGCCTTCATCGATGCCTCATGGATTCCCTGAACCTCGGACAGCTCGCCCTTCCGCTCGCTCCGGGTCCGGGCGGACCCATGCTCTAGGGCCAACCGCCGTGTCCCGTACCGCTGTCGGCGGTGATCAACGGCTATTGCGGAGGCGGCATGCTCAAGGACCTCCGGAAGGTGCTGGAAACCGGCGCCCGCGCCGCCATCGACCAGGCCGTCACGGTCGCTCGGCCCTATCCTGAGGACGACCTCGAATCGCTGGAGGCGCATTGGCGATCACTGACCGGCCTGCCTGCCGGGGACGACGTCTACGTGCTCCGGACATGCTGGGAGCGAAAGCCGTTCCTGGTGCCGCGTCTCGCCCTTCTGTCGCTGCTGAACCAACTGGAGGGGCGACACGACAAACCGGAATCCTCCTGATGGACCTCGACTACTTGGAGAGAACAGCCGCCGAAGCTGATGTCGTGGGCGAAGGCCAGGGAGGCCGCGTCGCCGCCGCGCTTGCCATCGTGTCCGGGCACCGACTCTTCGATTCCGACCCGGAGACGGTCCGGGGATACCCGACCCTCCTCGGATACGTCCTCGCAGCCCGGGAATTGAAGGTCTACTACGCCAGCCGGGAGCGCGCTGAATTCATCCAGCCGCTCGATACACCCCCGATCGTGGGCGGCCCCGTGTCAGTCGACTGGTTTCGCCGGCGAGTCCCGACCCCCGACGGCCACTCGCCGCTCGGTTGGCTGGGCTTTTGCGAGTGGATCCTCCGCACCTCAGAACTCCGACCCGATCACCCGGGCGATTTCTATTCGCGGATCCAGGGGACGACCTACTACCTGCCCTTCCGTCGCGAAGACGGCCTGAATGCCGCCCTCACCTGGGCCGAACCGGTGCGGCGTTCAGGCGCCGTTTGAACACCGGTTCCCCGAAAGGGTGGCGGAGGGAAGAGGGCACCCATTGCGGCCCTTCGACAATTCAAGTGGGATTGAACGGACCTCGTCAAACTGAGCCAGGGAGAGGGAGATTCTGGACCGAGGAGTGGACCCAACGATGAAAGGGAAGAGACACAGGACGGAAGAGAGGATCCGTATGGTGCGGGAGCCCGTCATACTCACGTTCCGCGCCATCGGCTTCATCCACCGGGAGTCGGTCTAGTCGCAACCTTGATGCCCCACGTCCGCAACGCCCCGAGGATCCGCCGGTATCCCAACGTGCGATTCTCCCGGGCAAACTGAAGCACCAACTCCTCAATCGTCGGGGAGATCCGTCGACGCCCGGGGCGGTACGCTGGTTGGATTCGTCGAACTTCTTGGCGATCAGACGCCGGTGCCCCAGGAGGATCGTCTCCGGTCGTACGATCTGGGCCACCTTTGGGAGGGCCCTTCGCCCGAGGCGTTCGCCGAACCCGGCCAGGCTGATGCGTTCGGGATCGCTCAGATGAGATGGTCAGTTGGTGATGGGCCCAGTCGACGTCCTGCCACTTGAGGTGGAGGGTTTCGGACCGCCGGGAGCCGCAGAAGGCCATCAGCCTGAGGTAGTCGGCAAGCTGCCACCCGTTTTTCAGGGGCTGGCCGTCAACAGTGGCAGTGAGGGCGGTTTGGCACAGCGCCTCAAGCTCACGGAGGGTCACGAGGTGCCACTTCCAGTGCCCAAGGTGGACCTCCTCGTTGTTGATGGTGCCCTTGCGCCTGGCGTCGAGCACCTTGAAGAAAGGAACGGCTTTACGTCGCGGGGTCGACCCGGCATGGTCTGCGTCCTTGACCGGTTGGCCGGTCTTGCTTCGGCGTTCTGTGCCTTGCATGGGCTCCCAGTGGCACAAAGAGTGACACCCGGTGAATCCGAAAGGGGCTGAGAATGCCCAAGTTGTTGATAGTCAGTTGTGCCGACGTGGCGGAATTGGCAGACGCGCTAGACTCAAAATCTGGTACTCGAAAGAGTGTGTGGGTTCGACCCCCTCCGTCGGCACCAAACTGTGAAACATCGGTTCCACAGCGACACAAGGGAGCAAGGGCATCGCGCCGCGGCACCCTATAAGGGGCCAACGTTACGCTGTGGGAGATAGGTTGATAGAACGCTCCGAGACGGGGGTGAGAGCGGTCGAATAAGAGCTTAGCGCGGTGCTCAAGGGAGCAATGGACGTTTGGCTTGGTGGCCGGTTTAGGATTTCGCAGAGGAGGAAAAATGCGGTTGCGAGGGTTCCCGACACCCCGCCAGTGTCTCAGGAGACTGATGAAGACGCGTCACCAGGTACAAATCCGGCGGGGGACCCACGCAATAACCGGAGTAGCGCCATTCGGACGGACCTTTCGAAGGGTTCGCGAAGCGGTTGATCGGCGCCGATGGGCGGGTCTGGTGTTGAGTTCACTGGGTTGTTGGAGCGGGATGCCGGAGACGGCTTGGGCGCAGGAAACGTCGGAGTTGATCACCACCCAGCTTCCATTCCCCCAGTATGTGGCGATCAACGACGACCACTACGGCGTGCGGATTGGACGGGTGCAGGTTCGCTACGATGTCTCGGTGGAAGGGGTGTTCACGGACAACCGGAACCTGGTGAACACCGGCAAGGAGAGCGACTTCGGCGTGCGTCCGGTGCTGACCTTGGGGTTGTTTTATCCGTTGAGTGACCGGCAGAAACTCCAGGTGGATGTTGGTGTGGGTTATCAGTGGTGGGCGAAGGTCTCGGATCAAAATCGGTTCTACGTCGCTCCCCGATCGCACCTGAGTTACGTGATCGGCGTCGGAGACGTTGATCTCTCACTTTCCAACACCACGACGAGCACCTCCGAAGCCAACTCGCGGGTGGAGATCGCAGGAGGGCCTGGGGCGAATGGTTCACCCGGGACCGACCTGGCCTTCAACCGGATTGGCAACATGACCACGCTTGCGGCGGGATGGAAACCCGGCCGGATCGGGTTTCGCAGCAATTATTCCTTCATGATCGACCGGTCGCTCAACGACCAGTTTCTGTCCCTGGACCAGAACCGCCACATCTTCGGGGGTGCGGTTGACTACTCGGTGAGTGCCCCGATCACGGTGGGATTGGCGGGGAACTATTCGATCTACACCTACCAGGAGAACATTCAGAACGACGGCAGTGGGTTCTCGATCACGCCGACGCTGGCCTGGCAGGTGCGCGACAACCTGTCCTTGGATGCCGCGGTGGGTTACGGACAATCGGATTTCGACCAGACCGGCACGATCCAGGACAATGACGGCTTCTCGGGTGTCACCTACAATGTCGCGATCCGGCATCAGTTGAACAAACGGATGAACCATGCCGCGACGTTTAGTCGGGGGGCGGATCCGGGTCTGGGGTCCAACTTCACGGACCGCTTTCAGTTGGGGTACAATTTCTCGGCGCAGATCAGTCCGATGCTGCGGCCGTTCCTGGGTTTCTCCTATGAATCGGCGTCGATATCCGGGGATGCCGGTGAGAACGCGGAGTTGTTCCGAGTGAATCTGGGTATGGGTTATCCGGTGTTTCGCCGAGCGACCCTGGGATTGAACTACAACGTGTCGTGGCGGGTTGCGGACGATCCGACGCGGGAATACATCGAGAACCGGGTAAGCCTGATAGCAAGTTATCGGTTCTAGGCCAGGCTGAAAACCCGAGTTAGGAATGCACCTCATGAACATTCGACGAGCCGTCGTTGCCATCGCGTGGGCCGCCATCGCCCCGGCATTGTGCGCGCAGTCCCCATCCCCTGGTATTTCGGCGGATGAGGCGTCGCCACCGCCTCAGGAATCGACGGCGAGGACAGCCCTGGGCGCGGTTGCACCCGCGCTCCAGGGATCAGACGGTGGATCGGAGGAGATCCGTTATGAGCTGAGAACCGGTGATCGCCTGCGTTTTCGGATTGAAGAGGATCCGGCCACGGGCCGGGAACCCCTGATGGTGGCGGTCAATTCGGTGGGGGAAGCGAGCTTTCCGGTGAGTCGTGAGTCGGATATCCGCGTGACACTGCCGGTGCGGGGAAAATCGCTGAAGCAGGTCAGGGAGCAGCTGTCGACGCGCCTGCTGGAGGAGTACTACAATCGGGCGACGGTTGAATTGAATCTCGAGGAGAAGACGGTGACGCCCGGGAAGGTGCAGTTTTTCGGGGAGATGAGGGGCACGTTCCCGATGCTTCCGGACCACCCACCGATGTACCTGAGCGAACAGATTCTCCAAATGGGGATTCCGGACTATGCGGACCTGCGCCGGGTGAAAGTGCATCGGATGGATCCGATCACCCAGACTCCGCGGATCGTCGAGGTGGACGTGAAGGCGATCATCAAGGGTGGCCAGCGGGCCAAGGATATCCTCCTGCAGGACGGGGACCGAGTGGAGGTTCCCCAGAAATGGATCAACTGAACCTCCGGCACGCCAACGCCCATCCATAACGCATGTCCAAGTTTCTTCCTTCTCCCAATAGCGGGTCGGCGCGCTATCGGTCGCCGGTGGCTGACCGGGTCAATCTCCTGGCATTTCTGCGACGGTCGCTTCGGATGTTCCGCCGACGGTGGTGGATTGCGCTGGTGACTTTGGCCATCGGTAGCGGGGCGGGTGTCTACCGGGCGACGACGCAGCCGGACATGTACACCGCCATGTCCCAGCTGAGCGTGGCGCCGAAGGTCGCGTTTTCGCAGAGGACCGGCGATCGGGCAACGATCACGGAGGAAAAGCAGAACTACGCCCAGGCGCAGATGGAATACATGCGCGGCGTCGCGCTGCTGTCGAAGGTCGAAGAGAAGATGCAGGACGTGCGGAACCCGGATGGCGCGATCCCGACGAAGGCGTTGTCGGTGGCCCAGGGCGCGGGATCGACGTTTATCATGACGGTCAACAGCAGCAGCCTGGAATACGCCCGACGCTTCGCGCGGGCCTGGGCGCAGGAGTTCCGGCTGTTCAAGGAGGACATGCTCAGCGATGTGGCCCGGAAACAGATCGACCGCACCCGCTATGATTTGAGCCGGCAGGAGGAACAAGTGAAGGAGGCGCGGGTGCTTCTGGATGAGTTCCTGAAGCTTCACCAGATCGCGACCAGCCAGGACATGGGCAACGCCGCCCAGCAACTGCTGGAGAATCTTCAACGGCGCCGGCAGACGGTGGAACTTGAGCGTCAGCGGTTGGAGGCCAAGACGGTCGGGGAACTGGCGGACGAAAAGCTGACGGCACAAGGCGCCGCGGGCGTCAGAGCACCGTCGGCCAGCGAGGATGGAACCGCGGGCACGGCGACCGAACCGGCCGACCCGCTGGAGAAATTCTTGGGACGTTCCACCTACCGGGATCTGCGCCTCCGGGTCCGACGGATCGAGGCGGAACTCGAGCGCCAGGCGCCGCTGTTGAAACCGATGCACCCGCACATGGTGAATCTGTCGAAGGCCAAGAACGAGGTGCAGCGGGAGATGGCCGAGCAACTGGCGCTCATTGATGAGGTCCGTCGGGATCAGATTACTTCGATGAAGCTCGAAGAATCGGTGTTGGATGGCCAGATCCAGCGCGAGATGACCAATGTGGTCCGGCTTCGCGAGATCAGTCGTGAGTACACCCGGCTCTCCGAAAATTTCGCCGGTCACAAGCGGCAGTTGGACGAACTCAATCGAGACCTCCAAGCGCTCTCCAAGCTCCAGTCCAGCGATGAGGACTTCACCATCCTGGAGGAAGGTATTGGACCCAGCGCGCCGATTGGACCGAACCGCGCGCAAACGGTCATTCTGGGGGTGGCAGTGGGACTGCTGGCGGGGTTGGGATTGATCTTCCTCCTGCACAAACTCGACGACCGGGTGGAATCCGCTGAGGACCTGGAAAAGGCGTTGGAAGAACCCATTTTGGGCCAGATCCCGATCGTGAGCCGGCGGGACGCGAAAGACGGGGTGATTTCGGTGGATCGACTGTCGCCGAACAACATTTTTGTCGAAGCGTTCCGCGGGGTGCGTTCGTCGGTGATGTTTGGGGATTTGGGAGGGCCGAAACAGGTGATGATGGCGACGAGTTCCGTTCCGGGCGATGGGAAGACCACCTTCACAGTGAACTTCGCGATCACCCTGGCGAAGGCGGGTAACCGGGTGTTGCTGGTGGATGCGGACCTCCGACGCGGGACGGTGGCGGACTATTTTGAGTTGCCGGCCGAGCCCGGACTCTCCGATGTGTTGAGCGGGGACCGACCGTGGACCGAGGTGCTGAACGCCACGCAGCATCGGACGCTCCTGGTGATCACCCTGGGGAAGGAGGTTCCGAATCCGGGCGAATTGCTGCTGACCAAGGGTTTTGGCCGGTTCATCGAGCAGGCGCGGCGCGAGTTCGACTACATCATCTTTGATTCTCCGCCGGTGATCGGCATGGATGATGCCGCGTCGCTCGCGAGCAACTGCGATGGTTTGGTGTTCGTCTACCGCGTTGGTTCGACGTCGCTGAAGCTCGCCAAGCTTGCGGTGAACACAACCCGGCAACGTGGCGGGCGCATCCTGGGATTGATTTTGAACGGGGTCTCGCTCGGGAGCCCGGATTATTACTACACGGCGTATTACTACTCGCATTACGCCTACGCGGGTGGACGGCGACGGAAGGCCGTGGGAGTGGGCGGTGACGCAGAGCCTCACAAGCCGGGCGGCGCCCGCTTGCTGGATGGAATGCGGGAAGGACGGGACCAGGAAGTTCCGGCGACGCGTCACGCGGAGCTGTTGGAGGGGGAGCCTGGGGAGGTGACCGATGCCATTGAGGTCCCACCGAAGAACGTCCCGCCCAAGCCATGGGGCGGTCCCGGATCCGGGCGTTGAGCGGATCCGCTCGATAGAAGGTCGAAGCTGCCAACGGCATCGTTTCGCCCCCACTACGGCCATCTTTCCCGCCGTGCAGGCTTGACCCCGCGAGGCCGTTTCGCTTTCTGGGGGTGTCACTTTTTCCCGCCGGCGGCCTGGGGTGTCTCCCGGCTTTGCACGGGGAATGAACCTGCGAACCGAAGAAGCGAGATGGCATGACTCCCCGCCTGGTGATGCGGAATGTGAAGAAGAGCTTCGGGGCCACCCGGGCGCTGTGCGGTGTTTCGTTGGAAGTGGGTGCTGGCGAGGTGCTGGCGTTGATCGGTGAGAATGGGGCAGGGAAGAGCACCCTGATGAAGGTGCTGAGCGGGGCGTACCTCCCGGATGCCGGGACCATCGAACTGAACGGGCGGGCCTTCGTACCGGGCGACCCCTTGCATGCACGGCAGGGAGGGATCGAGATGATCTACCAGGAACTGACCCTGGCCCCGCATCTGAGCATCGAGGAGAATATCGTGCTCGGCGGTGAACCGACGCGATGGGGATGGCTGGATCGGAAGAAGCGCCGCGCGATGGCGAAGGCAGCTCTCGATGAGTTGGACCAAGGCAGCCTTCCCGTCGATGCCCCGGCCGGCAGTCGACCGATCGCCGAGCAGCAGATCGTGGAGATAGCCCGGGCCCTGGTGCGCCAACCCAAGGTGCTGATTCTGGATGAGCCCACGAGCAGCCTCACCAAGCGGGATGCGGAAAGCCTTTTCCGGGTGATCCGGCGGCTTCGCGATCGCGGCGTTTCGGTCATCTACATCAGCCACTTCCTCGAAGAGTGTCAGGCGCTTTGCGGTCGGTTCACGGTGCTGCGGGACGGGGAAAGCGTCGGCAGCGGAACCATGGCCGAGGCGGATCTGAGCCAGATCATCCGGATGATGGTCGGCCGCGAGGTGAAGGACATCTACCCCCGCATGCCCCACACCTTGGGGGAACCCGTGTTGAATGTGCGCCGACTGGCCGGTCGCACGAAACCGGCGTCGGTGTCCTTCGATCTGCGGGCCGGCGAAATTCTGGGCATTGCCGGGCTGGTGGGAGCGGGACGAACCGAGAGCCTGCGTGCGCTGTTCGGGCTGGATGATACCCGGATCGGTTCGGTGAAGGTGTTTGGCGCTGAATCCGTGGGGCTCTCGCCGCGTCGGCGGTTGGAGCAGGGGGTTGGGCTGCTGAGCGAGGACCGCAAGGCCGAAGGGCTGCTTCTGGGCCGGAGTCTGGCCGACAACCTGACGCTGACACGACTGGGCCCGGTTTCGCGGATGGGTTTGGTGAGTGATCGTCTGCAGGCCGAAAAGACCACGGCTTGGATGAAGCGATTGGACGTTCGGGCCCAGGGATCGGAGCAGGCCATCGGGGAACTCTCGGGCGGCAACCAGCAAAAGGTGGCGATTGGTCGGTTGCTCCATCACGAAGCCCGCATCCTGCTGCTGGACGAGCCCACGCGCGGAATCGATGTCGGCAGCAAGGCCCAGATCTACCGTTTGATCGGCGAACTGGCGGTGGCGGGAAAATCCATTGTTTTCGTGAGTTCATACCTGCCCGAATTGCTGGGGATTTGCGACACGGTGGCTGTCATGTGTCGCGGAGTTCTCGCGGACCTGCGTCCCGCGGAACGCTGGACCGAGCAGGAAATCATGGCCGCCGCTATTGGCCAGGCGCCGGCCACCCAGCCTTAGCCGCAGAGCCTCCATTGTGACCCACGCAACGAATTCATGAACCCACGCATCGTGCGATTATTCTCCGCTCTTGGACCGCTCTTCGGACTGCTGTTCGTGATCGGGATCTTCTCGGCATCGGAGGAGGTGCGGCCCTACTTCCTGACCGGAGGAAACTTCAAAATAATCCTCACCCAGACCGTCATCGTGGCGATCGGCGCGCTCGGCATGACGCTGATCATCGTCAGCGGCGGCATCGATCTGAGTGTGGGGTCGGTGGTGGCCTTCACCAGTGTGCTGGCAGCGAAGCTCGTCTTGAACGGGGTCAACCCCGTGATGGTGGTGGTGATCACCCTCCTGATGGGCGGCCTGATTGGGTGCATCAACGGAAGCATCATCGCGGGTTTCCGGATGATGCCGTTCATCGTGACCTTGGGGATGATGGGCGTGGTTCGCGGGGCCGCGAAGTGGATGGGCAACAATCAGACGGTCAATCCGCCCAAGAACCCCTTGAACGCGCTCATGGCGCTCACCAAGCCTCAGGAACTGTACCCGCTGCCCATTGGGGTCTGGGTGGCTGCCGCCCTGGCCGCGATCATGGCCTTGGTCCTGCGGCAGACGGTGTTCGGCCGGTACATTTTCGCCTTGGGCTCGAACGAGGCCACCGCCCGACTCTGTGGCATCCGGGTGGCCCAACAGAAAATCCTGATCTACGCCCTGGCCGGGCTCTACTTCGGCCTTTCCGGACTGATGCAGTTCTCCCGGTTGACCCAGGGGGATCCGTCGGTGGCCGTCGGCCTGGAGTTGGACATCATCGCCGCGGTGGTCATCGGCGGCGCCAGCCTGAGCGGTGGAACGGGCAGCATCCTGGGGTCAATGATCGGCGCCCTCATGATGGCGGTTTTGCGGAACGGCTCGAACCAGATGGGAATGCCGACCTACATGCAGGAAATCATCATCGGCATCGTCATCGTCCTGGCGGTCGGACTCGACAAGTGGCGCCAATTCCGCGGCGTGAGGCAGACCGGGTGAGCGTCCACGTCACCGCGCGCTCTCGAGATATAGGTTTGCCAACTGCTGGCGGAAGAAGCGTTCGCGGTCGGGAATGCGCTGCCGGAGCTCCTGAACCGAAATGGCGCCGTGTTGGAAGCGGCGCTTGGTAAACACCGGGAAATCGGCACCCACCACCTGCTGGATGCCGCGCCGGATGATCTCGCCCTTGAGCGCGTACAGTTTCTCGTGGTTGCCCCGGGTGAGTTCGGCGAATGGAATGCCTTCGGCGACCTCAATGACGTGGGGCCGGGTGTAGGGGCTGAAGCCGTCGAAACCCAGATGGCGTGTCGGCGCGTAGGTGCGTGCATACGAACGGCTGAGCCCGCCGCTGTAGGTCAACGAGTGCTTGATTTTTCCGACCCCCCAGCCCTCCTGGTACAGCATCTGATTGCTGACCACCGAACGGATGGTGAGCTCCGGGTTCTCCTCGATTGGGTAGTCTTTGAGATTCTCGTCGCCGCCGTCGCCGTCGGCCAGGTGGCGCCAATCCGGATACCGCTGACGAATGCCGCGCAACAGCGCGAGCAACATGGTGGCAGCCTCGATATCGAGCGGCTTGTAGTCCTCGACAATGCGCACCGTCTCCGCCGGGTCCAGATTCGACGGAGACACTTCGATGGCTTCGAGGAAGAGGGAGAGGTCCAGGCGGGCCAGGAAATCCCGGGCCTGCACGAGATCCTCGCCGCCTCCGAGATCGAGGGTGAACGCCTTGAGGCGGCTCGGACTCATCGCGAGGCGCCTCATGCAGTGATAGATCAGGACGAACACGGCGCCGCTATCGATGCCGCCGCTGAAGCAGACGCCGATCGGCTCATTCTCGGGCACGGTCGGCAGCCACTTGATGACTTCGCCGGCAAGGGCGGACACATAGGCAGCCCCGATCTCGTCGAGGTCCGGGTGGTGCAGGTTCCGGGGGGGATCAAAGAACCGGGTGTAGACCGGATCCGGATCCGGGCACCCGACCAATTGGATCTCCATCACGTAGTGGGCCGGGACCATCCGGGTGTAGCTGGGATGGAACTGATCTTGGAGGCCCTCGAACTTCAGCCAGGCATAGATCGCGTCGATGCGGTCGGCGACGATGAGCGCGGGGCCCTCCTGGCGTTTGGCGAGGAAGTACCGCATGGGGCGGTCGAGGGAGCGGGCCATCCGAACCGACTTGCCCTGGCGGGCGAGCAGGGCAAACGACCCATCGATGTCCCGCACACTCTCGGGAGTCCCGGCGAGGACGCGGAGGCGGGCGTCGTCGGCGGTCATGTTCAGGAGGCGGTTGAGGCTGGGATCGAGCAGGTCGACGACGCGTTCTAGGTATTCGGAGATCATGATGGTTTCGGTCGTGGAAAGGATGGAATGAAGGAAGCCGGATGCCGTGAGGTATCTGGGCTTAGGGGCGATCAGGGTTTGGGCGGGGCCTGAAAAGGTTCGGCGGCGTTGTTGACCCGGTCGCGCCAGGATTTTTCGACCCTGGCCCGCTGCCAGACCCAGGCGACGCCCAGGGCAACCATGCCGAATAGGGCCGCCAGCGCGATCGCCAGCGCACGTCCGAGCACGGGGGCTGGTGATCGCACGGGCGTCGGTGGATCGAAAGGATCGGGCACGCCCTGAATGTGCCGGGGATGAGCGCCTAGTAAATCGGGAATTTGGTTTTGATTTCACCAGGACCGGGCATCGCCTACCGTCGGTCGCCATGACGGACGAGCCCCTTTTGCAGGTGGAATTGGCCGGTATTCCGAAGGTCAAGAGCGGCAAAGTGCGCGAGGTCTTTGATCTGGGCGATGCCTTGCTGATTGTGGCGACGGATCGGATCTCGGCCTTCGACTGCGTGATGCCGAATGGCATTCCTCGGAAGGGCGAGGTGTTGACCCAGATTTCCCATTTCTGGTTCGACCGGATGGCGGGCGTGTTGCCGAACCACCGCCTGGCCGGGGCCGGAGATCCGCTGCCCGCGCGACTGGGGCCCGATGCCGTGCGTTTGGCCCGGCGCAGCATGCTGGTGAAGAAGGCTCAACCCCTGGCCATCGAGTGTGTGGTGCGCGGCTACCTCGCTGGATCCGGTTGGAACGAATACCGGAAGACGGGAAGCGTGTGCGGCGTCCGTTTGCCCACCGGGCTGAAGGAGTCATCCGAACTCCCGGAGCCGATCTTCACGCCGGCGACCAAGGCCGAGACGGGACACGACGATAATATTTCGTTTGAGCGGGCGCAGGCGATCGTGGGTTCCTTGATGGCGGCGCAGGTCCGGGATTTGAGCCTGAAGATTTATGCGACGGCCCGGGCGTACGCCCAGGAGCGGGGCATTCTGATTGCGGACACCAAGTTCGAATTCGGTCTCCATGAGGGCGGGTTGCTCTTGATCGACGAAGTTCTGACCCCGGATTCATCGCGTTTTTGGCCCGCGGACTCGTACGAAGCGGGGCGCAGTCAGGCGAGCTTCGACAAACAGTTCGTCCGCGACTATCTCCTGACCCTCGATTGGAACAAGACCCCCCCGGCGCCGGCCTTGCCGCCGGAGATCGTGGCCCGAACCCAGGCCAAGTACTTTGATGCCTACGAACGATTGACTGGGAAAAGCCTCGGTTGATCGACCGGACAGAAAGCAGGCATGGAGGCATTGATCGATGATTTTTTGGTGTTTCTCCGGCATGAGCGGGGGCAGTCGGAGGAAACCCAGAAGACCTATGCCTCGTTACTGAGGCGGTTTATCGCCTGGGCGACGACCCGTGGCCTGGGACGCTGGGAAGCGGTGGGATTTCCGGACCTGCTGGCCTTTATCCAGTCGGAACGGGCCCGTCGGCCGGCCCATGAACCGGAGGGATCGGCGCGTCGGATGAGTTCGGAGAGCCTGTACCTGCAAATCGCCGCGTTGCGGGCTTTTTACAAATTTGCGGTCACCGAGGGGCATTTGCGGGAGAACGTGGCCGAACATCTGTCGTTGCCGCGCCGGTGGCAGCGGCTTCCCAAGGCATTGACTGCGAGTCAGATCGAGAAATTGCTCGCCCCGCTGTCAGAATCGGATCCGGCGGACATCCGGGATTTGGCGGTCTTGGAATTGGCGTATGCGTCCGGGCTGCGATTGAGCGAATTGTGCCATGTGCGTCTCGAGCAATTGCGCTTGGAATCCGGGTTCGTGACGGTGATCGGGAAGGGGAACAAGGAGCGGATTGTGCCGGTGGGGGAGCGGGCGATTGGAGTGATTCGGGCCTACCTCGAAACGGCGAGGCCAGCGCTGGTGAAGCCCGGGTCGCCAGGCAACGTGTTTTTGACGGGTAAAGGGGCGGCGTTTTCGCGAACGGCACTCTGGGTGCGAGTGGTGCGTCGGGCGAAGCTGGCGGGGGTTGGGGTCCGGGTGACACCACACATGTTACGGCACAGTTTTGCGACGCATTTGCTGGAGCACGGCGCAGATCTGCGGGTGATCCAGGAGTTGTTGGGGCACGCGAGCATTAGCACCACACAGGTTTACACGCATGTGGCGGGGGGGCGGCTCAAGGAAATCCACCGCCGATTCCATCCGCGGGCCTGAAGGATCCAAAAACGATTCGACGCCCCAGCGGCGTTGACCTGAGGTTGGCGGATGTCTGAAACTTCAACCCGTGGGCCCTATCATGGGTTCACGACTATGCCGAAGACTGTTCGTCTCACCTATCTCGTGGCCGGCGGACTTGCCGCCCTGACCGGGCGGATTTCCGCGGCCGACCCCATCGATTTCAACCGCCAGATCAAGCCGCTCCTGGAAGCGAATTGCGTCAGTTGTCATGGCGCGGAGAAGCCGAAGGGCAAGTTTCGAATCCTGACCCTGGCCGACATTCTGAAAGGTGGGGACGACGGGGCGACTTTGGTCCCCGGGGATCCCGACAAGAGCCCGATGTACACGTCGACCATCCTTTCAGTGGATCACGACGACCTGATGCCGCCGTCGAACAAGGGCGGTCCGCTGGCGAAGCAGTCCACCGATCTGTTGAAGCAATGGATCGTGGAAGGGGCGAAGTGGCCGGAAGTTGTCGTGCTGGTGGCTGCGAAGAAGGCTGAGGAAGCGCCCAAGGGGGATGAACTCGCTACGGCGCAGGGCATCTACGAGACCATTACGAAGCTGACCAAGGAGACCAGCCCGGCCGACATGAAGGCCTATCAGGAGACCATCTCCGGCACCGGCGTGACCTTCGACATGGTTCCGATTCCCGCCGGGGAATTCACCATGGGCAGTTCGGACAGCGAAGAAGGACACAAACCGGACGAAGGTCCGGCGGTGAAAGTCAAGGTCTCGCCTTTCTGGATGGGCAAGCTCGAGGTGACTTGGAGCGAGTACGAGTTGTTCATGCGTCCGGAAATCGAACTGGACCTGCGCAAGAAGCACCCGTCGGAGGACTACCAGAACAAGCTCTCGGATGCTCTGAGCCGACCCACCAAGCCATATGTCGAAATGAGCTTCGGCATGGGCAAGGACGGCTTCGCGGCCATCTCGATGACCCAGCATGCCGCGAACAAGTACTGCGAGTGGCTGAGTGCGCGGACCGGGCATTTCTACCGGTTGCCGACCGAGGCCGAATGGGAATACGCCTGTCGGGCGGGAACGACCACCGCCTACTCGTTTGGAGACGATCCCGCCCAGTTGGGAGAGTACGCCTGGTTCGGCGCCAACAGCGATTGGAAGTACCAAAAGGTCGGGAAGAAGAAGCCGAATCCCTGGGGCTTGCACGACATGCACGGCAACGTCGTCGAGTGGACGCTGGACCAGTACGACGCCGACTGGTTCAAGAAGAACGCAGGAAAGGTTTTGGAAGACCCCTGGAACCGTGCCACCAAGGGCTATCCCCACGTGGTTCGCGGTGGAACCTGGGATGATGAGGATGCCTCCTCGCTGCGCAGTGCCGCACGGCGGTTCTCGGACAAGGCCTGGAAGATCCAGGATCCCCAGCTGCCCAAGAGCGTCTGGTACCACACCGACGCCCAATTCCTTGGCTTCCGACTGGTTCGGCCGCTGAAAGTCCCGAGCGCCGACGAGGTCAACAAGTACTGGAACAACGGCGTCGAACGCGAGTGAACCCGAGCTACCGGATCCGGACAGCCTTCCACTGTCCGGCTTGTCTCAGGCCGTCGCGCAGATACACGACATCATCGGAGAGTGCGGGGTTCGTCCAGTTCGCTGCGGCGACCTGGACTCGTCCTAATTCCCGGTAGTTCGCCGGATCCGCCGCGAGCAGAACCAATTCGCCGCTGTCCGTGAGGATCAGGATTCGGTTGCCGATGGCGATGAACCCGCCGTAAGTCTTGTCGCCGGACGTGATGAAAACGCCGTCGCGCGACCACTGAAGTTTGCCTGAAGCGATGTCGATGCAGACGAGATTCTTCTTGGGCCCCACGCCGTAAAGGTATCCATCGACCGCCACGGGGCTGGCGTAGTTGATGGCGGATTCCTTGCCGGACCACGCCGCCGTGGCGTTCCAAGCGTTCCCGTCCTTCGCAATCCGGATGCCGAAGAGTCCGGCTTGGTGGGAGGAAACCACCGCGATGTCCCCATGGATCACCGGCGTGGTGACGTGCCTCGCGAAGCTGGTCCGAATCGGGAAGCGCCAGCGTTCAAGTCCGTCGGACCGCCGTAACCCGACCAAGCCCGTGGCGGTGAAACAAACCACTTGGCGTTCGCCGTGAAAGGAAGCGACGACCGGAGGGGCATAGCCGGCCTGGTCGCTGGTGCTTTTCCAGATGACCGCCCCGGTGCGTTTGGCAAAGCACACCATGCCGGCGCCGTTGGTGCCACCGACGCCAACGATCAGGTGATCGCCGTCCACCAGCGGTGATCCGTTATTGCCGTGGCGGGCGGCACCCGGGGTGTTGCCGGACTCGCCAATGAAGACGGCCTCATGGTCCTTGACGAAGCTGGTGCGCCAGAGCAGGGCGCCATCGGCGGTATTGCGGCACTGGAGTTCCCCACGGCAGGAGACGGCGTAGACCACGCCATCATCCACGACGGGTGTGTTGCGCGGGCCTGTGGGTCCTTGGGAATCCGAGAACGGAACATCCACGGCCGTCCGCCATAGTTCTCGTCCGGAATCCACGCTGAGAGCGCGCAGGGTCTCCTGACCATCCTGGTTGTCGAAAGCAAAGACCCGGCCATGGGCGACGACCGGTGAAGCGAGACCCTGGCCGGCGGGTACCTGCCAGACAAACGAGGCATCCACGGGCAGCGCATCGAGAGGCTTGGAAGCGGCCGGCGCATGACCGTCGTTGGCGGGGCCGCGCCAGCGGGGCCAATCGCCGGCGTGAATCGGCCCCGCTGAAAGCATCGTGATGAATGGAAGAAGCGTGGCCAGCACTCGGGCGTGCGATCGGGGTGGCATCGGGCGAGTTCAAGTGGGATCGGTGGATCGCGTCAATCTGGAAAAGGCACCGTAGGCCATGACCGGACCGTCCACTGCATGGGGCTGGATCCTGCAGGGCGTCGCGGATCCTGGAGGCATCTCGAGTGACCACAGCTTTCAGCAAGAGCGTGTTCAGGGCATCACTTGGCGAACCACGGTTCCGTCCACACCCGGGTTGAGGCCCGCACCGCCAGCCACGGACTCCTGACCCCCCGGGAGCGTCACCCGGCGATAGCGGACCGCGATGCGACCGCCACCCCCGCCGCCAGACTGGGTGTCGCCCCTTCCGCCCTGTGCCTGGAGGATTCCTGCGCCGCTCCGATCATCACTGACCAGGCGAATGCTTCCGCCAGCACCTCCGCCCCCGTACCGAGAGCCCGGCCCGCCATCCGCAAGGATCGAACCGTCAATCTGGGCGCGGGACGTGATGATGGCCACGCGGCCGCCGCCGTCGCCGGCGGGGCCCAAATCGGATCCTCCTCCGCCCCCCAAGGTGGCGGGGACCGTGGGATCGCCGTAGGCGGGCGCCGGGGAACCCCCGATGTCCCCCGCACCACCGATCCCGCCATGGCTTCCGCCAAAGCGACGCGTGCTCCCGGGTTCATTGTCGAGGGTGCGGCCCGTGTTGGAGGTGTTGTCGCCCGAGCTGGCGCCTCGGTAGCCTCGAGTGCTGACGTCGATCCGGCTGGTCGTGTCGACGATGAGCGTTTCCGTCACGCTGAGATTCAGTCCGTAGACGCTGGTCACGGTGCTGGCGGGGTGAGTCAGTAGGGAGGCGCCGAGGAGTTCGCAGACGCTTGCGGTGATGTATCCCTGGCGATCGGACCGATTCCGGTCCGCATCCACGAGTTCCACGATGGCCCCGTCCAGCATGCTGAAGCGGTTCACCTTCAAGTGCGCGGCGTAGGGCCTCCCAGAAACCGAGGCGGAACGGATGTCGCCGTCGGCGGGGTCGGTGGTCATCGTGGTGGCATCGTTGGCCACGATGGTGAACGTCTTCGACTGGTTGGTGTCGGGGTTCAACTCCAGGCCGACGAGGGCTCCTGAAACGAAGTTCGCGAGCGGATCGGTGAGCCGGTTGGCCTGGAGCGTCGTGGTCGTCGCGGCGCGGCCGGAATTCATCCAGAGCCGGGTGGGTTGTGAGGGCTGATTGGTACCTCGGGCATCGACGCGCAGGTCACCTTGGAGACGGCCAGGCTGGGTGAAGAAAACGGTTCCAGGACTGCCTTGCCGGTAACCGACGAGGCCGGCGCGAGCCTCGATGCGGAGGAGATCGAATGCCGCGGCGTTGGTGTAGGTGAGCGCGATGCGTCCTCCGCCGCCCGTGCCTGATTCAACCCCGCTGTCTCCTCCGTTGACGCGGATGGCTCCGGCGCCGCGCAGAGTACCGACCACGAGGCGAACGCCGCCGCCGCTGCCGCCTCCCCCGTATCGGGTTCCGTTATCGCCCGCGCTGAGAATCCCGCCATCCAGCACCAGTTCTCCCGCGGTGAGCGTCAAGAGCCCGCCACCGCTCCCAGCGGCACCCGAGTCGGAACCACCGCCACTGCCTGCTTCATCGGGACGATTCCATGCGCCATACGGTTCATTGGCGGTACCCCCCGCATTCCCCAGCCCTCCAAGACCGCCATAGCTGCCGCCGTTGCGGCGCATGCTGCCTTCGGCGTGGTTCAGGGTGTGGCCGAGGGTTCCGGCACCGTTCAGCGACCCCCCGCCACGGTAGCCGCGTCCGGAAATGTCAATCCGGCTTACCGCATCGATGCCCACCCGAGCGGCGACGATGTCGAGGCGATCCACCGTGGTCAGCGTGGCCGGGGGGTGGGTGAGCACCGCGCCGCCCGTCAGTTGAAGATCGGCGAAGTCCAGGCGGGTAGCACTGACCGTAGCCTGATCAATGAGGAGCAACTGGTTTGGCAAACCCCGAGGAAGTGGGGTCTCGCGTCCCGTGCCGCGGACGATGAGTCGCGCCGGTGCGCCGGAGGCCTGGAGATAGAACGTGCCCGGAGCCCCTTGGGACTGGGCGGAGGCTGGTGAGAGCGCGGTGATCGTCTCAAGGACTGTCCCCTCGCTGGCGGTGTAATGGACGGCGATTCGGCCGCCACCGCCGGACCCTGACTCGACGCCGGCGCTTCCGCCTTGAGCGGAGAGGACGCCGTTGCCGTTGATGGTGTCGGCAGTGATCCAGAGGCTGCCGCCGGCACCGCCGCCACCGTAGCGGCTCCCCGGGCCGCCATCGGCGACGACACGGCCGAGTATCGCCAAGCTGCGGACGGAGAGCCGCAAGGCACCGCCGCCAGAGCCCGCCTCACCCAAATCTGATCCGCCGCCGGCACCCGGCAAACTGGGCTGTGCATAGTCGCCATAGGTGGGCGTGACCAGACCTTCGACATTCCCGGCGCCGCCAAGGCCACCGTGGCTGCCTCCGGACCGTCGTCCGCTGCCCGGGGTGAGATCCGTCGTGAGCCCTGAATTCTGGTTGTTGCCGGGGGTTCGGCCGCCTCGGAATCCACGCCCCGTGAGATCGATTCGACTTTCCGCATCAATCAGCAGGGACTCCGCAGTGATCCGGAGGTCCGTGATCGTGGTGCCGGTGGTTGCCGGGTGGGTGAGCACTCCGCCCCGGAGAATCTGGATGTTTCCGAAATCGAGTCGGTCCGCGCTCAACGTGGCCTGGTCGACAAGGAGGTGTTCGTCGGGAATGCCTTGGGGCAGGGGCGATTCGCGTCCCGCGCCGCGGATGATGAGTCGGGGTGGCGCACCGGGAGTTTGGAGGTAAATCGTGCCGGGAGCGCCCTGGGATTGGACAGAGTTCGGGGAGAAAGCTGCAATCGTTTCAAGGACGGTTCCCTCACTGGAGTTATAGTGGACGGCGATTCTCCCGCCCCCGCCGGAGCCGGACTCGACACCGGACGAGCCGCCCTGAGCGGAGAGTCGTCCGGACCCGGTGACGGCCTGGGCGGTAATCCAGAGGCTGCCGCCAGCGCCACCGCCGCCGTAGCGGCTTCCATCCGCCCCGTCGGCGGTGATGGTTCCCAGGAGGGTGAGGGTCTGGGCGTTGAGTCGAAGGGCCCCGCCGCCGACACCTGCTTCGCCAAAGTCGGAACCGCCGCCGGCGCCGGGTTGATCGGGCCGGACGTAATCGCCGTAAATCATGGTGACCGCGCCTTCCGCGTTGCCTGTGCCTCCGAGTCCGCCATGACTGCCGCCCGACCGACGTCCGCTGCCTTGAGCCAGGCCGGTCGTGAGGCCGTGGGTCTGGTTGTTGCCTGGAGTCCGACCGCCGGGGAACCCGCGACCGACAAGTCGGATCTGGCTGGTCTCGTCGATGAAGAGTCCGGTGGAGGTCAGAATCAACTGTGTGACGAGTGCGGCCGACGATGGAGGATGGGTGAGAATCGCGCCGTTGGTCAGGCTGAGGTTCAAGGTCCCCAATTCCCTGGCGGAGGCGGTTGCCGCATCGAGCAAGACGTCGACGCCGAGGTTGCCGGCGGGGAGAGGGGTCTCCCGTCCACTGCCGCGGACAATCAACTGTGGGGTGGCTCCCACCGGATTGAGGAACACGGTGCCAGGGCCGCCGATGGCCCAACCCGCCGAACCCGACAGGGCACGAGCGCTGGAGGGAACCGAGCCTTGGGAGGTTGAGTAGTTCACCGCGATCCGGCCGCCGCCACCGCTACCCGATTCGACGCCGCTTGGTCCGCCGCTGGCGCTGAGGCGACCACTGCCGGTGAGGTCCACTGTTTGGATCGAGATCCCTCCGCCGCTTCCTCCTCCTCCATACCGGGTGCCACTGGCCCCGTCTGCCCGGATATCGCCTTCGAGGGAAAGGGTTCGAGCAGTGATGCGCACCAATCCTCCGCCGGCACCCGCGGGCCCCAAATCCGAGCCGCCGCCGCTGCCAAGCTCGTTTGGATTACGGAAGTCACCGTAAATCGGGGTCGTGGGATCGCCGGTACTCCCGAGGCTGCCGAGGCCACCATAGGAACCACCGGCACGCCGGGCACTGCCTAACCCGTTGCCCAGGGTCCGGCCGCGTGAATTCGTATCGATCGTCCGGGCTCCCGCGTAACCGCGACCACTGACGTCGATACGACTCCCTGTTTCAACGACCAGCGAATCCACGTTGAGAATCAGCCGGAAGTCGGTGACCGCGCTGGCCGGGAGATGGGTGAGGACCGCGCCATTGACAAGACGGAGTTCCATGGCGGTCACGGTGGTGGCGGCGACGGTGCTTCCATCGAGGACGAGGCGACCGCCCGGATTGCCCGCAGGAAGCACGGTTTCCCGACCGCGCCCGCGGATCACCAATTCCGATGGTTCATTTCCAATCTTCACAAACACAGTTCCAGACGCCCCTTGCGAGGCGCCAACGCCGCCCACGGCCGATAACTGGCCCGGGATGGAACTGCTGGCGGAAGACGCGACCAGGGCAATTCGTCCGCCTCCGCCCCCGCCGGATTCAACACCGGAGCCTCCGCCCGCGGCTTCCATGAAGCCGGCTCCCAGAATGTCGCGGACCGTCACGAAGATGGACCCTCCGGAACCGCCGCCGCCGTATCGGCCGCCCGCGGAGCCATTGGCCACGATCCGTCCGTCAAGACGCAGCGTGTCGGCTACGATGCGGACCCGGCCGCCACCGCTGCCTGCAGCGCCGGAATCCGAACCACCCCCCGAACCGAGGTCGATGGGCTCGAAGGGATCGCCATAAATGTCGTTGACCGTGATCTCCGTAGTCCCGACCGCACCGAAGCCGCCGTGGCTGCCGCCGTTCCGGCGCGTGCTGCCCGGCACATCCCCCCGGGTTCGTCCCTGTTGATGGCTGCCGTTGTACCCGACGAGTCCACCCGGATAGCCGCGTCCTGAAACATCGATCGCACTGGTGGCATCCAGTACGAGGTTGCTGACCGTCAGCGCGATCCCAACCAATCCTCGGGACTCGAAGGGGGGATGGGTGAGAACCGCGCCGTTGCGCAAGGTTAGACTTCCTAGTCGGGCCACGCCGGTGAGGGTTACGGTGCGTCCGTCAATCACGACATCGCTACCCGCGTCTCCCGGATTGGTCGGATCGAGACCCAGCGCCACCTCCACGCCGTCGTCCATGCCGTCGGCATCCGAATCCGCGACCAGCGGGTTGGTGAGGAACCCGTCAACCCCGACTGCCAGTTCCTCGGCGTCTGGGATTCCATCGCTGTCGGTGTCCTCGTTCCCGTCCCGGACTCCATCCCCGTCGGAATCGGCGACGTTCAACTCGGTTCCAGTGATCAGAAGTTCCGCGCAGTTGGAGAGGCCATCCCCGTCGAAATCCTCGTCGCCGTCCAGAAGTCCGTCCCCGTCCGAATCCGCTTCGGTCGGGTTTTGCCCGAATTCCGGTTCCAGGGCGTCCGGCATGCAGTCGCCGTCGTCATCATCGTCGAGGCGATACAGGAGAAACGTGGCGCTCTGGCCGGTTCCGAGTGGGTTGCCGGCACGATCGGCGGCGGCGGCGGCAACCTCCAGGCGATACCGGCCGGGTGCCAATGGAGAGTCGAACGCGAGAAACGCGCTTGGAATGTCGGCGGGAAAGGTCAGCACCAACGACGGAAAGGTGATGTCGTCGACCGTGAAAAACGCTCCATCAGGTCCCGCCCCTCGGAACGTGAGATTGGTGGCGAGGGAAGCCGGATTCATCGTCTCATTGAAGACGATGCCGATGGTGTCCAAGTCACGGACGAAAGACCCGTCGGTAGGAGAGATGCGGCGGAGACGCGGCGGGGTGGCGTCGGGAACCAAACGGATCAGGACCTGCTCGCTCCAGGTCGCGTTGCCCCCGGTGTCGATGGCTCGGGCCCGAAGGGTGAACGCATCTCGGCCCGGCGTGATGGTGGGTGCGATGAAGCGGTACTCGAAGGGAAAGTCCCCATCGGTGATGGCGAGTCGGCCGTCGAGGTAGAACTCGACGTTTCGAACCTGCACATCATCCGTCACGAGGGCGGCCGCGACGAAGATCTTGCCCTCCTCGGCCTGGCTGTCTGGAAAGGAGGTCTCCAGGCGGACAGAGGGCGCAACGCCGGCGCGGTCGGGGTTCAGGAAATTGATGACCTGGAGTCCGGAGGCATAGTCGGCGCAGTAGGCAAGGCCATTAAAAAGAGCGAGAGCGGTGGCGCTGCCGGGGGTGGCGAACGTGGTTAGAAGCTGGCCCGCGGCAGAGGGGTCGGAGAGGTCATAAACCGAGACGTCCGAGGAACTGCCCGCGGCAGGAGAGGGTCCGACCGCGACGACGCCTTCGCCGGAGCCATTCAGGACCAGTTGCCGCCACCCGCGGGAAGGGCTGTTGACCGAGGTCAGCAGGGCGGGACGCTCAGGCACGTCGAGCTTGAAGACGTTGTAGCCGGCGGCGTGGGTGGCGTACGCAAACCCGCCTCCGACGAAGAGCCGGCGGTTGGGAAGCCCTGAGGAGGCCGGAGACGTGATCGTGGAGAGGATGTCGAAGTCGGTTCCCGTGAACTCGAGCGTGTGCAGGTCGGCGCCCGTCAGGGCGTAAAGCAGGGTGCGACCGAACACCACATCAACGACCGGCGCGCCGAGCCAGCGCCGCGAAAGGATGTCCCCGGTGGTCATGTCCACCACGGCGATCTCGCCGTTTTCGAGCCCGACAAAGGCGAGCGAACCAGCGGTGGTCACGCTGAGGGCCGAGGAGCCCAGAGGAACCTGACGGGTCACGCCCGCGGCGGGCGGATCGGAAATATCGATCACCGCCAAGCCGGCATCGCCATCAGCGACGCCCACCAGATTGCCGGAGCACGCGACGCGCTCGGCGACGCCGGGGGTATCGACCAGGGTGATACTGACCGGTTCGAGGCTGGCGAAGATGTTGTACACCGCAACCCCGGAACCCCGAAGTGCGACGATCGCGAGATGGTTGATCGTGCAGATGTCGTTGGCCGTGCCGGGGGTGCGGACCGAGGCGATGATGCCGGTGCGGATCGCGAGTCCGGACAACGGATCGCCTCCGTCCCGGACCTCAGCCCCGTCGTTGATGCCGTCGTCGTCTGTGTCCGGGTCCCTGGGGTCGGTGCCCATGATGAGTTCGCCGTCATCGGGCAGGCCGTCTCGGTCAGTGTCCGGGGCGCGCGACGCCTGGAGCGTGAAGGCGCCGACTTTGAAGGTCGATCCGCTGGTCGGTGTCGTCAGGCTCTGTTCCGCCACGCGGAAGGAGGCGGCCTGAAGGAGTAGGATTCGGTAGGGACGAAGCGACCCGAGGATGAGCTGGTCGAAGGCGATGCCGTTGGCGCCGGCTTTTCCACGCTGGACGACCTCGGCGCGGGTCAGATCGATGACGGCGTAGTAGTGGAGGCCGGTCGCGAGGGGGGTTGCTTCCAGCCGTGGAGCCGGGGTCAGGAGGCCGATCAGGAAGATGGCCAGGAGAAGGGGCAGGGGATGAAGGTGCATCGGGTGTGGTCCGAATGGGCGTTCGATCGCGCGTGAGGAGGTGGGCGGCGTCGCAATGTGTGGCGGTCGTTGGCGATCAGTATTTGACGCCCGTTGGGAAATCGGTGGGTGCGGGAGGTGTGCGGTATCCTGGAACCGGGGTGGGAGTCCAGTGCGGCAGTTGGGGAGGTACCCAACCTCTCGGCTCCAATTCCGGGGGATAGGCCTCACCGCAACTTGAAGCGCAGGCATTCTCGAGTTGCGCGGTCGCTGCGTTGCTCTCGTCGGGGACATCCACCATCAAGCCCCCGCGGATGCAGATCTTCTTCTTGGCGCGCGTCTTTTTGACTTGGGCGCCAATCTCCTGGCCCCGGTTGTTCGCGAGCATGTCGTGATAGGAGTCGAGCGCATAATCACTTTGGTTCGGATCCGGGCGCTCGGTGAGGATGTTCCAGGCGGCTTCGCCGGCCCTCGCCACAAATCCAGGGTAGTGGACTTGCAGGAGGCAGTTGGCGATGCAGTGATGGACGGCGCCGTAATAGGCTTCGAATTTTCCTCCCCGTTCCGCCACCACCTGGTGCTCCAGTTCGAGCGCGCGTTCGGCAATACCCGTGTTCCCCAGGGCCTCGCGGGCCGCGGATTGCTTCATTCCCGCCGGGTCGAGTCGGCTGAGCGGCGAGTTGCCGACATAGGTGTATCCATTCCCCATGTTCAGTGCATCGCCCCAGGGTCCGATGGGATCCCGCGTGGTGAATCGGCCGGATCGAGGATCGAGATAGCGCCTTCGGAATTCGAACAATCCGGTCTCGTCGTCGTAGTGACGGCCGACAAAGAGGATGGGGTTCCCGACGGCCGACGCGGAGAGAGGGGTGCCGTCCGGGGTGGTGATGATGGGCTCCCCGTAGTCCGCATATTGATAGGACTCGACCCTCTGCCCCAGAGAATCGGTGATCTGACTGATGCTGTAGAGATCGTCGGCGTGGTAGAAGAACCGCCCATCCGGCCGATCCATCGTCAGCGGTTCGTCGACGAACACGCCGTAGGTGAATCGGGTGAAGTCGTCGGGGAGGTCGCCCTGCTGCTCAACGATGGAGTTTTCACAATAGAAGAAACGGGTCGTGGCCACGGTTAAGGCGCCACCCAGGGGGGTCGTCGTGACTTGCTTCTCGATCCGCCGTCCCAGGGCGTCGTACTTGTAAAGTGCGGCAACACCTGTGCCGGAGCCTGTGAACTTCACCATTCGATCGCGGACGTCGTAGAGGATGTCGCTCGCCGCCGCACCGGACCGGAGATTGCCGTTGGCGTCGTATGTTCGAGTGTCCATCGGTGTGCTGGTGTACTGGTGGACCTGCGCATCGGCGGGCGGATTGGCGGGGGACAAGGTGTACGGGCCGCGGTCGGATCCGCCTGCGACGGCGAGTCGATTACCAGCGGCGTCCAGGGTGTAGGTGATGGATCGGGGGGTGCTCACGGCGGGGGTACTGTCCGAGTGAGTCAACCGATCCATCGAATCGTACTGGTAGGTCTGCGAAAGCCCGCCCGGGAGTTGCTGTCGTCGGGAAATTTTCTGCGAGGTCGGGCTCCAGGTCAGGGCAAGATTATCAAACTGCTGGGGAGCTTCATGGGGCGCCTGAGAATGAACGACGGTGGCGACGCGCCGAAGAGTGTCGTAGGTGAGTGACTGGCGGGTGCCGTTCCCAAAATCCTTCCGAACCGCCTGCCCGCCCCGGTACGTGTAGCGCGCGATGAGACCAAGGTCGTCGCCAATGGCGGCGAGACGATCAGCGGCATCGAAGGCGTTGGTGATCACATGGCCGGAGGGGTAGATGAGACTCAGGCGGTTCCCCACGCCGTCGAAGAGAGAATCGGTACGGACGCCATTGAGCGTCTCCAGGATGATACGTGAGAGCGAGTCGTAGCCACGGGTGACAATGGAATCGTCATCCTCGGCCAAGACCAAACGGGAGAGTCCGTCATAGCCGAATTGCTCGAAGGTCGTCACGGGGCTAACGCCCGGACCTGGGGTGAACACCACGCGAGTCTTCCGATCCAGCGCGTCGTAGGTGCTCGTTTGAACGGTGCTGTTGGCATCGCGATGCGTGACGGGGTTGGAATGCACATCGTAGGCCAACTCCGACACCGTGCCGTCGGCGCGTTCCGTGCGGATGAGGCGATCGAGGTCATCGTACGTGTAGCGGGTAAGATTCCCGACGGGATCGGTCCGTTGGACGATCCGTGAGTTATCGTCCCAGGTCTGCGTCACACGGATCGGGCCAGTGGGCGTGCCCGTGCCGTCGCCGGTGGTGGTCAGGAGGCGGTCGGTATGGACCAGGCGATTCAACCCGTCGTAGGTGAGAACGGAAACGTTGCCACGGGCGTCGATGCTCCGGACGAGGTTGTTTCGGGCGTCGTATTCACGCCGGCTGACCTGGCCGTCGTTGTTGGTCACGCTCACGAGCCGGTTCAGATTGTCGTAAACCTTGGCGGTGACGAAGGAGGTGATGCTGTCATTGAGATCGGATCGCTCGATCTCGAGGATACGAACGGGGTTCGAGGCGAGATCAAACTCGATCCGATGGGTGCTTCCGGCGGCATCGACGGTTTCGAAGGCGCGGTTGGCGGTGTCGTGTCGGGTCACGGTGGCGTGTCCGTTGTCATTGACCGATCGCACCACCTGCGAACCGGGGCTGTAGTCGATGATTCGGACGGATGCGCCGTCGAGAATCGGGGCCTGCGTTGCGGCATCGAAGAGAGCCGCGGTGCGGCGGACGAGTCGATTCATCGCGTCGTATTCGTGGAGGACCTCGGAAAGCCGTACGTTTCTGGCATCGCCCGCGACATCGACAAGTTCGCCTTCCCTCAGGGTTCGGACGTCATTTCCGTTCGCGTCGTAGCTGGTTCGGGTGACGTTGCCGATGGGGTCGACGGTGACAACCGGGCGGTCGAAAGCGTCATGGGTGTAGGTCGTGACATGCGGGTCGACTCCGAGGCCTGCTGTCATCCGGACAAGGTTGCCGTTGCCGTCGTAGTCGCTTTGGCTTGTGGACTGGCTGGGCGAGCCTGGTGCATGGGTGAATCGGAAGGGCAGATCTCGCTCATCGAAGGTCGTCGCCACGGTGGCATTCGTCCTTCCTCCAACCACGGCTTCCCCGCTGCGCGTCAGCACCAGATTCCGGTTGGCGTCGTAGGCGAATTCGACCGTGATGGAATGTCCGGGGTCCACCTCCTGAAGCTTCCGAATGGGTTTGTTCAGGATCTCGTACTCGATGCGGGTGGTCAGTGTCGGATTGCTGACGGCAACTCCATCGGCGCCCAGGTTGCGGACATCCACCTGAGAGGGGTTGTCGTTCGCGTCGTAGTGAAATTCGGTCGTATAGCGCAGGCCGCTCCCTGAACGGATTTCGGGAGATATCCAGCGAAAGGCCTGGTCCAGTTCGTTGTAGAGCGTTTCAAAGGTGAATCCGCGAGGATCCGTGACCTGGGTGCGGTTCCCCAACGGATCGTACGCGTAGCGGGTGGTGAGATTCAGGTGGCCCGCGTCGAGAATGCGGGAACTTCTGTAACCGCGCTGTGGGCCCGTGTCGTGGTGCGTGTACTCGTCGCGGCGGCGGTGGCCGGTGCCGTTGGCGGGTTGAATGTGGGTGATGAGCTGGCCGAAGGCGTTGTATTCGTAGTCGTGGACGATGTTGGGGAGGCGGCCGATGGAGTTGGTTCGGTTTCCTCGTTCGTCGTAGGCGTGCCGGACCTCGTTGCCCCGCCCGTCGATATGCCGGGTCAGGAAGTTCATGCCGGCGCCGCAGCATCCGCCCAGGCCAGTGGCGTATTCGTAGTACTCCTCGATCACGGTTGGGTCACCCACCGGAACATGGGAGCCGGGAAGGTGACGTTGCAGCCGAAGATTCCCACGGCGTTCCGGATCGGCGTTGGGATCGAAATCCGATTCGTAGACCCGTTCGACGCGGTTGCCATTGGGCAGAGTCTGGCGGGCGACGAGGCTGTCGGCGTTGTACTCATAGGCGGTCTCAAACCATTCCGGGTCGCCCGCCCGCAGGCGGTTGGTCGGGCGATTGGCGTCGTCGGTCGTGGGCAAGGAAGGATTGGATCGGCCCGTGAACTTCCTCTCGATCACCAAACGATTGCCGGCATCGAAGAAAGACTCACTGACGTTCCCGACCCGGTCATTCACGATGGTCTTGATCACCGAGTCCCGATTCGCTGGCGAGGGCGTGAGTCCGACATAGGTGAAGTCGGTCACTTCGTTGGTGTAACCCCATGACTGCCGGATCACACGATCGAAGAGGAAATCCGCGGGCTCGGTGACCGCAGAATAAGTGTTGCGGAGGTAGGTCTGGCCCTTGGGGTCGGTGATGGTGAGCAGGTTGTGATTGAGTCGATCGTTCGCAAACCCACGGCTGTAGGTGTACACGGTGGTCTTGCCTTCCGGGAACAGGTTCCCGGAGGACCCAAGGGTGACACGAGGTCCTGTGACAGACTTGAGATCACCGAACGCGCCGCCGGGTTCGTCGTTGCCATAGTAGGCGTAACGAATCTGGCGCCCGGTGAAATCGGTGATGGATTCAACGAAGCCCTCCGCTGTGTAGGCGATGCGGATCGACCGAGCGAGCGTGTCGATCACGTTAGTCAGCCGACCGTCAGCCGCGTACTGGAACTGCAAGGTGTTGCCGTTCCGGTCGGTCAGCTGGCGGATCCGGCCATCCCAGGGATCGCCGATCAACGGATGAAAGTTCCACTTCCCCTGATTCGCGAACCGGACGGTCAAGGAACCGTCGCCTTCAGGCTCGATCCTGCGGAAGAACTCAGCGCGGGCATAGGATCCGTCGGGTTGGAGACGGTAGAGGTCGCGGCGTCCGGTCCCGTCCCGAAGCACCAGGTCGGCACCCTGAACGTAGAGGCCAATATTGTAGGAATAGTCCCAGTTATGACCTGCCGCCGTGTAGCTCCCTGTGCGGGAGCGGTAGGTGCGAGACCAGACGAAGTCTGTTCCACGACCACGGAGACGCAGGTCTTCGATCTCCAATTGTTCTTCACCCGAAAACAGATGGATGGGCTTACCGGATTGGCCCGGTTCATCACACTCATCCCCGCCACCCCCATCCTCATCCTCATCGTCCCCAGGGCCGCTGTCGTCCCCAGGGCCGCTGTCGTCGCCCGGCCCGCTGTCGTCGCCGGGTCCGTCGTCATCTCCTGGTCCGCCATCGCCTGGTCCGCCATCGCCTGGCCCGCCTGGCGCATCGTCGTCCGTGGGGCCTGGGGGTTGGTTTTCGTCGTCTGGGCCAGGCCCGGGACCTGAGCCAGGACCCGAGCCAGGACCGGAACCGGGGCCGGAACCAGGGCCCGAGCCGGGACCTGAGCCGGGACCTGAACCCGGATCACCCTCGCCGATAGGGCCTCCGCTTCCTTGGGTGCCTTCGCGTGTGCCATGCCAGCCAGGAGCCAAGATGCCCACGCCGGGGTCGGTGCATACTAGCCGGCCATCGTCCGAAACCGTGGCGGATCCGACGATTTCGAAGCGGCCCGTATCGTGGTTGAAGCTCCAGAGAGCGCTTTTGGCTCTTGGAGGCAGGGGAAATCCGGTGGTTGCGTCGGGAAGGTTCGGGAAGCAGGCGGGGACGGGTTCGGCGAAATTTTGTCCGCCATCGGTCTGAATGGTGATGACGTCCTGAATATCGAGACCCAGAGGCAGCGGGCCCGGGAGGCGGTCGGGAGCCACGGCCGCGATGCCCACCTGACCGCCGCGGGTGCCGTTTTCGCTATAGAGGGCATTCGGGGGCACCTGGATGACGACGCCACCGAACTGGGGATGGGCGGCGACGAACTCTGGGCTGAAGCTGAGGGTGGTGACGCTGTTGGGGTTGACCGGTTTCAAGGTGCCCCGGGGGATCCGGGGCAGGTAGATCGAATCAAGCATGACCTCCTCGCCCGCTCGACCTTCCCATTTCTTGCCGACAGTCGGGTAGTAGGCGAGATCGGGGTAGCGCAGCCCGCGAGCCGGGTCGACCACGGTGCGGCCGTCGATGTGAACGAAGAACGGACCTGCGGGCACCGGTTCGAGGCGGAAGTTGCCTAGGGCATCCGTTACGGCCCGCAAGGTTTCCTCCTGGCCGTCGACCGTGAGGGTCACGCCCGCGAGGGGGACGTTGACGAATTCGTTGGGGCGGCCTTCGACGTCCTGAAGCTCGGAGGCGAAAACCCGGCCGTACACGACGGATTTGAGAATAGGGGTCAGGCTGATGGTGTCGAAGTCGATGAAACCCGTGCCGCCGTAGGTGCCGTCACCGTCGGCATCAATGGCTCTGCCCCGTTCATCCCGGAGGGTGTCGCCGCGGACGGTGACCCGGATGCGGGCGCTGCCTGGAAGAGGTTCCAGATAGAAGAGCGTGATGGCGCGGCGGTCATTGGCGAGCTCGAGGCGTTCGAGCATCCGGCGGCCGCCATAGGCGGCGAAGATTTTCGTCCGATTGACGACGGTGTCGGCGGCGAGGGGCGCGGAGAAACGGATCACGGTCTCACGGCTGACGGCGACAGCGTTGTCCCCATGGGCTGGCGAACTGGTGAACGTGGTGGGTGGAGGCGTTGCCGGGGCGTAGGCGGTGAAGAAAACCGAGGTCGACTTGCTGATGGCCCCGGTGTTGTCGGTGGCACGGGCAAACAATTCGACCGTGCCAGCCGTCGGATGGGACCGTTGTACCGAATACGGCGGTGTGAGATCTCTGCCCAGAGACTGACCATTGGCGAAAAATTCGACCGATTGGACGGTGCCGTCTGGGTCCAAGGCGTTGGCTTCGAGGGTCAGGCTGACCGGGATCGGGCCCATGGCGTTGGGGCTCGGTTGGGTCAGTTCGACCCTGGGCAATTGGTTTCGTCCTGCGGCGGCGTCAGCGCGCAATCGATAAAAGCTGACCGTTTCGGCGACCTGGAGCACCAGGGAGAACTCGTTGCCGGTTCGGACGGGAGAAATGCTGAGAACCCGCCAGGTGGGTCGGTCGGACAGGTTCGCGGTGTGCTCAAGCGCCCACGAGGCGGACAGCGAAGACCAGGACACGCGCACGGTGTTCGCGCTCGACCTGGCCACGGAAAGACTCGGTGCGGTGCCTTGGGCGGCGGCCAGGGGAGGGAGAGCCGCCGACGTCACCATGACCGCGAGCGTCAGCCAGACTGAATGCAAGGGAAGGCGGTACGTGAGTTTCATGCGGGCAGCATTCAGGACGGTCGGGATAAAAGGGGTTGGGCGGCGGAAGGCGGCAGAGCCGATGAGTGGATGCCTCTTTAACGAATGGGAATGAAGGTGGCGAGAAGCAACTCGGACATTGTCAGCGCCTGGGGTCCGACGCGGTGAGGTGCGGTGCGGCTCTGGCGACGGCGGAGGAAGGCCGCTAGGCTCGGCCGGTGAAGTTCGAACTCACGGCTCCCTATGCTCCCGCGGGCGATCAACCCGAGGCGATCGCGGCCCTGACCCAGGGGGTGGCGACGGGCAAGCCGCACCAAGTGCTGCTCGGGGTGACAGGATCGGGGAAGACCTTCTCCATCGCGAACGTGATCCAGTCGGCGCAACGGCCGACGCTGGTGATCTCGCACAACAAGACGTTGGCGGCGCAGTTGTACTCCGAGTTCAAGTACTTCTTTCCCAAAAACGCGGTGGAGTACTTCGTGAGCTATTTCGATTACTATCAGCCCGAAGCCTACATCCCCCGCACCGACACCTTCATTGAGAAGGACTCGAGCGTGAACGAGCAGATCGAGCGGCTCCGCTTGTCAACGATGAGCTCCCTGATGTCCCGGCGGGATGTGATCGTGGTGGCGAGCGTTTCGTGCATCTACGGCATCGGGAGCAAGGAAGACTACCAGGCGTTGCTGGTGCCGATCCATGTGGGCCTGGAACTTGGCCGGGAAACGTTCCTGAGCCGGTTGATCGACATGCAGTACAACCGCAACGACATCGCCTTCGAGCGGGGCCAATTCCGGGTCCGCGGGGACACGGTGGAACTGCATCCCGCCAATTCCGAAGAGGCCGTGCGGATTGAGTTCTTCGGGGATTCGATTGATCGGATCACCCGGTTTGATCCCCTCACCGGTGAGGCGCTCGAGAACCTGAAATCGATGACGATCTTTCCCTGCAAACAGTTCGTCACCCCCCAAGAAAAGCTGAAGGGCGCCTTATTGGCGATCCGTCAAGAAATGGGGGAACGGATCGCCTGGTTCGAGAAGCAGGGAAAACTGCTCGAAGCCCAACGGATCAAGATGCGGACCGAGTACGACCTGGAGCAGTTGGAGGAGCTGGGATTCTGTTCGGGAATCGAAAACTACTCCCGTCACATCGCTGGCCGGCCGCCCGGCTCACGACCGTACTGCATCATCGACTTCTTTCCTCCGGATTATCTGCTCGTGATCGACGAATCCCACGCGACGGTGCCGCAGATCGGGGGCATGTACGCCGGCGATCTCGCCCGCAAGACGGTGCTGGTGGAGCACGGCTTTCGGCTGCCCAGCGCCCTGGACAACCGACCCCTGGCATTCACCGAGTTCCGGGCGATGCAACCCCAGAGCATCTATGTCAGTGCCACGCCCAGCGGGCAGGAACTGGAATGGGCCAGCGGTGCCGTGGTGGAGCAGATCGTGCGCCCGACGGGGCTGATCGACCCCGAAGTGGTGGTGAAACCCTTGCGGGGACAGATCGACGATCTGATCGAGGAGGCCCGCCTCCGGATCGACCTCAAGGAACGGGTGCTGGTCACCACGCTCACGAAACGGACGGCGGAGGAACTAACCGACTACCTGCGCGACATCGGGATCAATGTCCGCTACCTGCACAGCGAAATCGACGCCATCGAGCGGGTCGAGATTCTACGGTCTTTGAGAAAGGGAGAGTTCGACGTGCTGGTCGGCATCAACCTGCTCCGGGAAGGGTTGGATCTTCCCGAGGTCTCGCTGGTGGCCATCCTGGACGCCGACAAGGAAGGGTACTTGCGGAGCACGACGAGCCTGATCCAGACGGCGGGCCGGGCGGCGCGCCACCTGAACGGAAAGGTGATTCTCTATGCGGACGTCCGGACATCGAGCATCCAGCGTTTCCTGGCCGTATCGGAATACCGTCGGCAGCGGCAGATGGCCTACAACAAGGAGCACGGCATCACTCCCAGGAGCGTCTCCCGTCCGGTGGAGGAGGGACTGGCGCCCGGCCAGGCGGAGAACTCGAAAGCCATCGGGGTCATCCGGGATGCGGGGGGGAACTTCGATGTGACCGAGACCTTGCGGGAACTGGAGGCGGAGATGCTGGAGGCCGCCAATGCGCTTCAATTCGAGAAAGCGGCGCTCCTTCGGGATCAGATTCAGGAGCTGAAGCGGTCGACCGGGGAACCTAGTGCCGGGGCGGGTCAAGGTGGACGACAGGGGGGAGGAGGGAGCCGGGTTGGACGAAAGAGTTGGGGAGGAAAGCGCTCAGGGCGTGGTTAACGGGAGTCTTCCATCGAGAAGCAGAAGCTGTCGCACGTGGGTTTCCATGGAATCGAGCCATCCGCGGCGACGACTTGTTGACGGGCGCGGCTTGACCGGGCGTCGGGGGACTACCATTTTCGGGGTCGTGTTACGCAACTTCAGCGGGTTGGCGGCGGCCACCCTCCTGGCGCTGGGCATCCTGCCCGCGACGGCGGGGTCGCCTGAGAAGGCGGTCATTCAGGTCTTCACTTTCAGCCAGGAACCTTCCTGGGACTCACCGTGGCGATGGGATTCAGTCCGTCGATCCGGGGGATCGGGTTTCGTCGTGAAGACGTCGAAAGGGCGTCGGATCATGACCAACGCCCATGTGATTTCCTGGGCCCGCCAAGTGCTGGTGCGGCGTTTCCAGGACCCGCGGCCGTTCCAGGCTGAAGTCGAGTTCGCGGGACATGATTGCGACCTTGCCCTCCTGAAGCTTTCCGACGACTCGTTCTTTGATGGGATCGAGCCTTTGGATTTCGGAGAATTGCCCGAAGTCCGGTCCTCGGTGGTGACCTACGGCTATCCAGCCGGCGGCGAGCAAATCTCGTACACGCGCGGCGTTGTTTCACGGATTGAGCTCCAGAATTACGTGCATCCTGGCAACCGGGCCTTCCTGGCAGTGCAGACCGACGCCGCGATCAACCCGGGCAACAGCGGGGGACCAGTGGTGCAGGATGACAAGGTGGTGGGTGTTTCGTTCCAGGGAGCTCCGGGATTGGAGAACGCCGGCTTCTTCATCCCACCTGAGGTCATCAGCCATTTTCTAGAGGACATCGAGGACGGGACCTACGATGGATTTCCTGTGGCCGGTGTTCGGCTGGTGCCGTTGCAGAATCCGGCCTACCGGAAGCACCTCGGCATCGGGGTGGACAATGGGGTGGGCGCGCGGATGGATGCCATTGCGGCGATCCCGACGACCCAGGCCGTGCTGAAACCCGACGACGTGCTTCTCGAGGCCGGCGGGTTCGCGGTGGCGAGTGATGGCACGATCCTTTACCGAGAGAACCGGGTGGCCGCCGCCCTTGCATTTCAACGGGCGCAGCATGGCGAAACCTTGCCGCTGAGAATTCTTCGGGACGGGAAGGAAATGAACGTGGACCTGCCGGTCTACGTGTACACGGCGGATCGCGCGGCTGGCAGTCAGCATGACCGGCCACCGAAGTATTTCGCCTACGGCGGACTGGTGTTCACGCCCTTGAGCCAGGATTACCTGAAAAGCTTCGGCCGCGATTGGGGTGACTCCGCCTCGGGCGAACTGGTGTACGAGTTGTTCTATGTTCGGCACGAAAAACCGGAAACCGCGCGACCCGAACCCGTGGTGCTGGCCACGATCCTGGCCCATCCGGTGAATGCGAATCTGAACGTCCGGGGGCGGGCGCTGGTGGACAAGATCAACGGCATTCGCATCGAGAAGATGGAGGATGTCATCCGCGCCTTCGAGCTGAAGGCTGAAGGGCAGCACGAAATCGAGTTTGTTGGCAAACAAGGCTTCGAATGCCTGGACCAGCGTGAAGCCCAGTCGGCCAATGCCATGATTCTCAAGACCTACGGAGTGACCAACGACCGCCGCCTATGAAACGCCTGATCTCAACCCCGATCGTTCTGATCCTCTGGATCGCCGGCGCCGTCGTCGCCAGTCAGGCGGCCGAACGCAGTGGACGCAATCCAATGGAGGCGTCCCTGGTGACCCTCGAAATCACCGCGAAGAACTACGACTACTTCCAGCCCTGGGCCAAACCGACCCGGACCGTTCGCAAGCACGCCCTCGTCGTGGGTGATCGGGAGTTGGTGACCACCGCTCAAAACCTCGCTGATCGCACGCTCGTCCGGGTTCAAAAGGGGGGGCGTGGACGCTGGTTGAACGCGGAGGTGAAATGGCTGGATTACCATGCCAACGTCGCCGTGCTCACGGTGGCCGACGAGTCCTTCTGGAACGGTCTCAAATCCGTCGAACTGGCAGATCGAATCCCCAAAAGAGACGACTACGAAGTCATTCGCTGGCGTGACGGCAATCTTGAGATTCGCCGCGCTGAATTCAGCAAGTTCACGGTGGGTGACGGTTCCCTGAGTTTTTCACCCCGCATTCATTTGGAGCTCAACACCGAGATCAACGGTCTCGGCTGGGCGGAACCCGTTCTGGTGGATGGCAAGGTCGTCGGGCTCACCGTGGCCAAGAGTGGCAACGTTTGCACGGTCACTCCGGCACCCTTTATCCGCCGGGTGGCCGAAGCCCAAAAGGGTGGGCGCTTCCCTGGGTTGGGCTACTTCGACTTCGTCTGGCAGCAGGGGGAGAACCCCGCGACGATCGAGTTCCTGAAAGTTCCGGGCGAACCCCGGGGCGTGGTGGTGATCGATATCCCGAAGTCTCCGGGTGCAGACTACGTTCTGAAAAAGCGCGATGTCATTGTCGAGATCGACGGCTTCGCGGTGGACACCGAGGGGGACTATGACGATCTCGAGTACGGACACCTGATGGTGGAGGGGTTGGCGACACGCCGCCATTTCGCGGGTGAGACGATCCCGATGAAGGTCGCCCGGGACGGTCAGATTCTCGACATCAACTATGTCCTTCCCAAGGCCGAGTATTCCGTGGATCTCCTGCCGATGTTCACCTTCGATGCGGAGCCTGAGTATCTGGTGTCGGGTGGCCTGGTGTTTCAGCCCTTGACGCAGCCATTCCTGCGCGGCTGGGGGGACGACTGGCGCCGGCGCGCCCCGTTCCGGCTGGTTTATTACAACTCCTCCTCCCCGTCCGCGGAGACTCCCGCCCTGGTGGTGCTGAGCCAGGTGCTCCCGGACCCCATCAATGTGGGTTATCAGGAGTTCCGCAATCTGGCGGTGGACAAGATCAACGGACAGACCGTCCGACGCCTGACGGACGTCAAGAAGGCCCTCGGCGAGCCCAAGAACGGCGTGCATCTCGTCGAGTTTTTCCGCGGCGATGGTCTGCAACGCATGCTGGTCGACGCCAGTTCCATGGCCGCCGCCACCGAACGCGTGCTGGGACGCTACGGCATCCCCGCGGCCGAGGTCATCGCCGAGCTGCCTTGAACAACGTCACGCCTTCGAAGAAAAACTATCCCTCCGCCCACCCATCCTCGATGAACCGAACCTTCATCACCTCTCTGCTCACTCTCGTCGCCGCTTTCGGGGCCGGGGCTGCAGAACCACTCCAATCCACCCAACGGGAGCCCACGTCCAAATCACCCCTGACCGCCCTGGACCGGTATGTGCACACGCCCGATCCGACCTATGCCTGGAGGCTCTCAGGTTCGGTCAATGGCGACGATGGCACGGCGTATTACATCGATCTCACCTCCCAGACCTGGCTGTCGACCAACGAGGTGAACCTGCCGGCCTGGCGCCATTGGCTAGTGGTGGCGAAACCTGCCGACCTAAAGCATTCCACCGCGCTGCTGTTCATCGGGGGAGGTGCCAACAAGGATGATCGCCCGCCCAAGGTGAACGGCGACCTCCTGCGCATTGCACGGGAAACGAAGTCGGTCGTGGCCGAGTTGAAGATGGTTCCCAACCAGCCCCTGATCTTCGGCGGCGATGGCGAGGAACGGGTCGAAGACAACCTGATCGGCTATACCTGGGACAAATTTCTGAAGACGGGCGACGAAAAATGGCCGGCCCGCCTGCCGATGACGAAATCGGCGGTGCGCGCCATGGACACCCTCACAGCATTCTTTGCCAGCGAAGAGGGCGGTCGGGCCAAGGTGGACACCTTTGTGGTGGCGGGCGGATCGAAGCGCGGATGGACCACTTGGACCACGGCTGCGGTCGACCGGCGGGTGGTCGCCATCTGTCCCATCGTGATCGACGTATTGAACATGTCCGAGTCGATGTACCACCATTATCAGTCGTATGGATTCTGGGCCCCCGCCGTCGGCGATTATGTCCGCCACGAGATTATGGCCTGGATGAAGACCCCCGAGATGAAGGCGTTGGAAGCGATCGAGGATCCCTTCTCCTACCGGGACCGGCTCACGATTCCCAAACTCATGCTCAATGCCTGTGGCGACCAATTCTTCCTGCCGGACTCGTCACAGTTTTATTTCGATGAATTGAAAGGACCGAAGTACCTGCGCTATGTCCCCAATGCCGATCATTCGCTGAAGGGAAGTGATGCCTATGAAACGCTTCTCGCGTGGCATCAACTGGCCCTTCAAGGCGCCAAACATCCGCGGTTTTCCTGGAAACACGGTGCCGCCGGGCACCTTCGGGTCACCCCGGAAGATCCTGCCGTCGAAGTGAAACTGTGGCAGGCCACGAATCCTGCGGCGCGTGATTTCCGGCTGGAGTCTCTCGGACCTGTCTGGAAATCGGAGGCGCTGACCGCCGATCAGGGCTCGTTCCATGCCCACGTCAAAGCTCCGGACAAGGGCTGGACCGCGTACATGGTGGAACTGACCTACGATGTCGGTGCGGCGACCAAGCTGAAGCTGACGACGGACGTCCGGGTGATTCCGAATGACCTGCCGTTTCCCCCTCCAGTCGGTCGTGCCAAAGCCAAGTAAGCCTTGGCCGGCGGCGACTCCCAAGAAGTGCCTGGACCGTCACGGGGAGACGCGCAGGAAGAATTTACCCCTGGGTCGTTTGCGCCCGCACCGAACGCTGCACCGAATACCGGATAGGCCTCCATTGCCGATCGAGGGTCTCCTCGTCTCCGTACCCGCGGCGTGACACTGTTTTCGGGCTTTCCTCTCAGGTGTGGTAGTGTCGCGGAGTTCATGAAGGCCTACGGATCGAGTCAGACGGTGTGGGTGATTGTCATCGCCCTCGGCATCGGATTCCTCCTGGCGCCTCATCGCGCCTCGGGCCAGGACAACCTTGCACTGGGTCGCCCCGTTGAATCCTCCGGCCCCAACTGGGGCTCCTTTAAGCCGGGCGCTCTCACCGATGGGGATCCGGCGTCGTTCACCCATCCGGCGGCCGATTCGGGAACCGCTGATTTCACCTATGAAATCGACCTGGGTGCCACGCGCCGACTCGAGCGCATTGTCCTGCGGAATCGGCAGGACGGCTGTTGCCCGGAGCGCCTGACTCGGTTCCGGATCGAGGTGTGGTCGGATGCCGAGGGCTCGGCCGGTCAACGACGATGGAGTGCCGCATTGCGAAGCGATGGATCGGATTCGGGAGTTGCGGGTGTGGACATCATCGTCGCCGGGATGGATTCCGCTGGCGATTTCTCAGGCCGTTTTGTCCGTGTCGTGAACGCTTCGGGTGCGGCCTACAACCCTCAACTGGCCGAAATCGAGGTGTACGGCGGAGCGGTTCCGGAGATTCGAGGGTTCGAATCGAGTTTGGACGTCATCGATCCCGGGCAATCGGCTGTTGTGCGCTGGCGCGTGGATGGAGCCGTTGATGTTCGTCTGGAGCCGTCCATGGGGCGCGTGGATCCGGTCGAAGGCACGGCCCTGGTTTCTCCGCCAGCCACTACCACCTACACCCTGGTGGCCACCAACGAGCACGGTGCCGCGCAGTCGACGCTCACGATCGGGGTCGGTGTGGTGCTTCAGCCACCGGTGCTGACGGAGTTCATGGCGGATAACCCCGGCGGATCGGGGCACCTGGAAGATGACGATGACGAACCGTCCGACTGGGTGGAGTTGTACAACCCGAATGCGTACTCGCTCGGCGTGGGCGGCTACTTCCTCACCGATGATCCGAGGCTCCAGGAAAAGTGGAAGTTGCCGGACGTTCGGGTGCCCCCGCTCGGATTCCTGGTGGTGTTCGCCTCCGGCAAAGACCGACGGGATCCGGCGGCGCCATGGCACACGGACTTCCGCCTGGGAGCAGGCGGGGATTTTTTGGCGTTGCTCGACCGCGACGGAGCGACGGTTCTGGACCAGTACCCGGCTGCGAACTCCGGCCTGGCCCTGTATCCGGCGCAGCGGACCGGGGTCAGCTATGGACGGGATCCCTCGGGGCGGAATGGCTTCATGCGGCCGGCCACGCCGGGGGTGATAAATGGATCGGCATGGGAAGGGATTGTGGAGGATAACCGGTTCAGTCACGACCGCGGACTCTACGACACGAACCTGCTGGTGGTGATCACTTCACCCACCCCAGGTGCCGTCATCCGTTACACCACGGATCGGAGCCTGCCGACATCCACTCGAGGAACGATCTATGCGGGGCCGATACCGATCACGGCGAACACGGTCCTCAAGGCGGCGGCGTTCCGACCGGACTGGGCGTCTACCGACGTGGACACGCATACGTATCTCTTCGCGTCGAATGTGATCGCCTCGTCGTCGATGCGGCGGTCCATCACCACCCATGCCACCTATGGTCCTCAATTGCCCACGGCGCTCCGGGACTTGCCGAGCGTCGCGCTGGCCGCCACGAGCACGATCAACGGCACGACGGAGGTTGTCGGTTCCATGGAATGGATTCCTGCCGCCCATGCCACACCGGGAGATGCCCGCGGTTCGGGTTCGCTGCAGTCCGTTTGCGGCATCCGCCACTTTGGTGGCGCCTTCACCGATTTCGCGAAGAAGAACTTCCGGCTGTATTTCCGGTCCGAGTATGGCGCCAGCCGCCTCAAGGCGCCGCTCTTCGACGGATTCGAGCGCGGTCTCGCGGCAGTCGACACCTTCGATCAGTTGGAACTTCGGAGTGGATCCCACGACATGGCCATGCGGGGGTTCTATCTGGGGAACGCCTTCGCTGACGACACCCTGCTCGAAATGGGGCACCTCAACCCGCATGGGCGCTTTGTCCACCTCTACCTCAATGGTGCGTACTCGGGTGTCTATCATCTTCGGGAACGCTGGGGTGCGGCGATGCACCGGCGCTATCTGGGAGGGGAATCGGAAGATTACGAGTCGATCAACGGGAATTGGAATGTCGGCGGTTGGGCGGAGCCGGGGGTGCCGTATGACGGCGAGGGCTCGACCTGGGCAAGGGTCAAGGCATTGCGCGGCGACTACCCGGCGATTCGTGAATGGCTGAATGTGCCGCAGTTCGTCGATTTCATGCTGATGTGGATGTTCGGCGGAGCGGAGGACGAATACCGCTGCGTCGGACCCAAGACGCCAGGAAGCGGTTTTCAATTCTATCTGAACGATGCCGACGGCTGGTTCTGCATTCCGGCGTATTGCGCCGCGGGCGATCGCACCAGTCGAGGTGCTCCGGGGAGGAGTGCCGGTGACGGTCCAGGCAGTCTTTTCTCCATGCTCCACGCCTCCGGGAATACCGATTACAGGACATTGCTGGCCGACCACATTCAGCGGGCACTCACCGGGAAGGGTGCCCTCACGCCCGCCAGGAATCGGGAACGCTTGCTGCGCCGCAGCGCGGAGTTCGAACGGCCTTTCCTCGCCGAATCCGCCCGCTGGGGATACTTGACCCCGGTCGAGTGGGCTGCCCGGCGCGACTCGGCGCTGAATGCATGGCTGCCCCGGCGCACCTCGGAAGCGCTCGCCCAATTCCAGTACGCCGGTTTCCTTCCCACCCTCGGAGCACCTGTTCTCAATCGTCCCGGAGGCGAGGTGCCCGCCGGGTTCGAAGTGAGCTTCGCCACGACGTCCTCCGGCACGATTCTGTTCACTCTCGATGGTACGGATCCGCGCCTTCCCGGCGGAGTCATTTCGCCCTCGGCTCAGAGGGTCTCGACCGGTGATGGCGCCACCTCCGACCCGGCCGTTCTCATTTCGGCGGGATCGCGATGGCGCTGGTTCACGGACGCCGCGGGGCTGGGCTCAAGTGCTGTCGTCCCCGGGAATGCGGCATGGTCGACCGCCAACTGGAAGCATCCGGAGTACGACGATAGCCGCTGGTCGTCCGGCAACGCCCAACTGGGGTACGGAGAAGGCGACGAAACGACACCGCTGCCGTTCGGATCGGCCGGATCCAAATGGATCACCGCTTACTTTCGTCGACCGCTGGTGATCACGAACTGGAACGTGATCCGCTCGACGGTGCTTCGGTTGAAGTGCGACGACGGCGCCATCGTGTACGTCAACGGGGTCGAGACCGTGCGGCATTCGATGCCCGAAGGTGGAGTCGGCGGGAACACGTTGGCCAATCCATCCCCGGATGACGGACAGGGTTTCGCGACCTTTCAGATCGCAACCTCCGTAATGCGACCCGGGACCAACTGGGTGGCGGTTGAACTGCATCAGTCGTCGCCAACCTCCAGCGACGCGAGCTTTGACTTGGAGTGGATCGCAGAAGCCCCGGTGGTTCCTGGGCCGGTCGCTTTTCGGGTCGTTGACGGCACCCTGTTGAAAGCACGGACGTGGTCGGCGAATCAGTGGTCGGCGCTGACGGAAGCGTACTTCCGAGTAGGGCCGGAAGCCGTGGCAAGCGGGGACATGCTGATCCGCGAACTCAGCTACCATCCAAGCGGGACCCACGGGGTCGAGTTTATGGAACTCGAGAACGCCTCAGGGCGGGCCATCAATCTTCGGGGTGCCCGCTTCGTGGAAGGGATCCAGTTCACCTTTCCGGACGATCGGGACTGTGTGCTGGCACCTGGGCAACGCTGGGTTCTCGTGAACGATCTGTTCCGATTTCGGCGGCACTACGGTTTGGCTCCCGCGGTTGGGGCGGTGTTTTCAGGGCAGCTGAGCAACCGCGGCGAGATCCTTCACCTGGTGGACCGAACGGGGCGAACCCTGCTGCGGTTTGAGTTCGGCGATACCTGGCCATGGCCGGAAGCGGCGGACGGCGGTGGTCACACCCTGGTCCTGGCCCGGCCCGAACTCGGAATGGATCAACCTGAAGCCTGGCGGGCGAGCGTGCTTCCCGAGGGCACGCCGGGCACCAGCGACGCTTCGCGTTTTGTGGGAGATCCGGCGCTAGACGCCGACGGTGACGGCCTGCCGGCGATCGTTGAGTACGCCCTGGGGTCGGACGACGCCAACCCGGGTTCGGGGCGAGGCGCCATGGAGGCGGAGCTGGATGACGCGGGATGGTTTGTGGTTCGAATCCGCCGGAATGCAGCTGCCGATGATGTTGAGCTGGGGGTCGAGACATCCACGGATCTGACAGGCTGGACGCCCGCAGTCTGGCGTGGGGTGAAGCCGGTCATGCCCGGCCAGGTCACCGAGACATGGGGAGTGCCGGTCACGAATGAAGCCCGGGTCTTCCTGCGGTTTACGGTGGTGCATCGCGCAAGAAACTGAAAAGGCGATGGCAAGCACGTGCTGGCTTCCCTTGATTGCCCCTTCGGTGCTCCGGCGCCAGCACGCGGTCAACCCCCGGCGAACACGGGACGGAATCCGGCGTCGGTGAGGATCTTGGCGACTTCGGTGCGCTTATCGCCCTGGATCTCGATACGTCCCTCTTTGACGGTGCCGCCCACGCCGCAGGCCTTCTGCATGGCCTTGGCGAGGCGTTCTTTTTCCGGCAGACCGATTCCGATGAATCCCTTCACCACGGTCACGGTTTTGCCGCCGCGATGGGCGGTCGTCCGGAGGATATCGACCCGACCCCGGCTCTTCTTGGGCTTGGCCGGCACCGAACCTTCCGGCGGTTCAGGCGGTCCCGGGGGCAGACCTTCGCTGGAGAGCGCCGCGAATGGATTCGGAACGAAGGACGCCGGGGATTCCGATTCAGGTGGGTCGTGAGGCATGTGAACGGCGGCGAAAGTTTGAACCGCGAAGCGGCAGTTACAACCACGGAAACCATGGAATCCATTTCAGGCTCGGTGCTCTCCGCGCCTCCATGGCAAACTCCGAAGCCGTTGAACGGATCAAAGCCGGATGAAGAGTTTGCGACGGTACATCCAGAGGAGGATGAACCAGAAGGCGAAGAGGATGGCCGCACGTTCCGTCAACGGAGCGAAGGGGTTGCCCAGCACCCCGAAAATGTCGGGGCCGAGATGACGCTTTAGATTCTCGCGGACGAAACCGCTCGAGAGCTGCCAGAGGTAGTACAGCGTGATGGGGTTCAGGCCGGCCACCACCAGCGGCAAAGCCCAACGCTTCCAATCCCGGCCCTCGATCACCGCCAAGAATCCGGCGAGCAACAGGCAGACCCAGCCGCTGCTGAAGATGGCCGATGCTGCGCCCGCACCCATGCACGCCACCGTGCGTGCCTCGTCCCGCAGGCAGAGGCTGATCCCGACGGTTTCTGCCTTCCTGTGAAGGCCGGGGATCAGCAGACTCGTCGGGATGTCGCAAGGTGATGTTTTTTCGGTTGCTGTGCCGGACGCCCAGGTGTGCCGGTTGGAGAATGGGTTGGTGGTGATCGTGCGGGAGGATCGGAGTGCTCCGGTGGTTTCGGCCCAGGCCTGGTGCCGTGCGGGAAGCGTGGATGAGGGGCGCTGGCTGGGCGCTGGGCTATCCCATGTTCTCGAGCACATGCTCTTCAAGGGAACCGTCACGCGCGGGGCGGGCCGGATTGATCAGGAAGTGCACGACGCCGGCGGGTACATGAACGCCTACACGTCGTTCGACCGGACCGTGTACTGGATCAGCGTGCCGAACACCGGCGGCCGCGTGGCGGTCGACATCCTCTGCGACATCATGCAGAACGCCACGCTGCCCGCCGACGAGCTGGTCAAGGAACTCGACGTGATCCGGCGCGAGATGGACATGTGCCATGACGACCCGGGCCGCCGATCAAGCCGGCGCCTGTTCGAGACGGCCTACACCCGCAGTCACTACCGCTATCCCGTCATCGGGTTGCCGGACATTTTCAACACCCTGACCCGTGATGACGTGGCCGCGTACTACCGGGCGAAGTACGCGCCCAACAACCTTTTCTTTGTGGTGGTCGGGGATGTGAAGGCTTCGGAAGTGCTGGATCAGATCCGGACGGCTTTCGCCGAAACCAGAGCGCGGCCGGTGCCGCCCGAAACCCTGGTGGATGAACCGCGGCAGACCGCGCCCCGCGAATCGGTGGAGGAAGACTCCATCGAACTCGGGCACGTGCACGCGTCGTGGCATATCCCGGAACTGCGTCATCCTGACGTTCCGGCGTTGGACGTGCTGTCGGTGGTGCTGGGAACGGGCCGCAGTTCCCGCCTGCACCGGGAGGTTCGGGAACGGGCCGGCCTGGTGCACTCGGTGGAAGCGTGGACCTACAACCCGGGAAGTCCGGGGTTGTTCGGGATCAGCTCGGTGATCGACGGCACCCGCTTCGCCGAGGCGAATCAAGCCATCCAGCTGGAAGTGGAACGTCTGAAGGGCGGCGGCGTGACGCCCGAGGAACTCACCAAGGCGGTAAAGCAGATGGCCGCCGGGACCCTGGCCTCTCGCAAAACCATGCAGGGCCAGGCTCAGGAAATGGGCGGAAGCTGGCTGGCGGTGGGAGACCTGGGGTTTTCGACGCGCTACCTGGCCGCGGTCGGCCGGGTGACAGCCGACGACCTGACCCGCGTCGCCCGTGCCTATCTCAATGATGAGAACCGGACACTCTGTGCACTGCTCCCGAACGGCAGCCAGCCCAAGGTTGAAGTGCCCGAGGTGGTGTCAGTTTGCACCCCGGTCCGGAAGATCACCCTGTCGAACGGGCTTCGGCTCCTGGTGAAAGAGGACCGGCGACTGCCCTTCGTGGAGTTTCGTGTTGTGCTCGGAGGTGGGGTGCTCGCGGAGACGGCCGCCGATAGCGGGATCACGGCACTGATGACGAAAATGTTGATGAAGGGAACGACCAGCCGTTCCGCTGAACAGATCGCCAGCGAGATCGAATCGGTCGGAGGCAGTCTCGATACCTATGCCGGCAACAACAGTTTCGGAGTCTCGATGGAGGTGTTGAGGAGCGATTTCGACGGAGCACTCGACCTGATGAGCGACGTCCTGTTGCGCCCGTCCTTTCCCGCGCACGAACTCGAGCGCGAGCGCGATTACCAGTTGGCGGTGATTCGCGGACAAAAGGATCACCTCCTACAACTCGCGGGCCGGGCCATGCGCCGAGGATTGTTCGGCCAGCGTGGCTACGGCTTGGACGCGAGCGGAACAGAAGTCTCGGTCCAGGCGCTCACGTTGGAGCAACTGCGACTCTTTCACGCGCGATTCGCGGTTCCGCAGAATTGCGTGCTGGCGATTTACGGCGATGTGGACGCCACGGCTGTCGAGCGCGCGATGGAACGAACCTTTGGGGCATGGTTCTCGACGGGGCTGCAACTGGATCCAAACCTCCCGTTCCCGCCAATGGAGACGCCCATCCGTCTCGAGGAAACTGCGGACAAGAAGCAGGCCGTGGTGGTGATCGGCTTCCGGGGAGCCGAAATGAACGACGCCGATCGTTATGCGCTGGAACTGGTTCAGGAAGCGTGCAGCGACATGGGTTCGCGACTTTTCCTGCGCATCCGTGATGAACTCGGTCTCGCCTACTTCGTCGGTGCCCAGAACTTCATTGGGATCGCCCAGGGGTACTTCAGTTTCTTTGCCGGAACGGAGCCGGCGAAAGTCGCGAAGGTGGTGGATGAATTCATGGCGGAAGTGGCCTGCCTGAGGACGGGCGGCTTGACCGCCGTGGAACTGCAACGGGCGAAGGCCAAGGTGATTGGGCAGCGCAAGATTGCCCGTCAGGACCTGGGCGGCTACGCCATGGCGACGGCACTGGATGAACTGTACGGGCTGGGTTTCGGGTATTCCGACAGCGAGGACGACCGTTACTCGGCGGTGACGGGCGACGATACGGTTCGGGTCTCCATGAAATACCTGACACCGGAGGCGCACGTCTTGGCGATCGTGCGACCGCGGGATGAAGTGGAGGCCTAGGCTGCGATGCATTGAAGGCATGGCTGGCTTCCCGTCGCTTGGTTTGGACAAACGATTTGCGCCGGAGGGGGTTGCCGGTACAGTTCCCGCGCTATGGCGGACCAATCGAATCCAGGACTCACCTGGCTCATGTTTTCATTGCTCACGGTGGCTTCCTGGGGCGTGTACGGCGTGTTCCTGCACACGGGTCAAGTGGGCATGGCCGATGCCGTGAATGGCCGATACAAGGCGTTCCTGTTCGTGGGCATCGCCTACTTCATCACTGCCGTGCTTGCGCCGGCTGGATTGCTTTGGGCCAAGGGTGCGACCTGGGTGTTTCCGGCCAAAGGCGCTTGGTGGTCACTGATCGCGGGAGTCGTCGGAGCGATCGGCGCGTTCGGCGTGCTGCTCGCGTTTGGGGCGCAGGGAAAGCCGGCTGCCGTGATGGCGATCGTGTTTGCCGGAGCACCCATCGTGAACGCCATCGTCTCGTTGATCCTGCATCCGCCGGCCGGTGGGTGGGGTGTGATCAAGCCGCAGTTCTATCTGGGAATTCTAATGGCGGCGGCGGGTGGTTGCCTGGTGACCTTCTTCAAACCGGCTCCGGCTCCTGTCAAACCAGCGATGGCCCAAAAAGGCAATTCCGGCTCGGTGGGCCAATTCCAAGTGCCCGCCAGCGGAGGCGAGGCGGGACCGACGTCGCCGCGATCCTGACGCCGGAAACTCCTGGCCGTGCCGGTTCCGGAATCAAGAGAAGCGCTGCAGCTCCGGCAACTCGAGCAGTTGCAGGTGCTTCTCTCCGCGGTGGCGGCCACCAATCCGTTCTACCGCGGTCGATGGACCGCCGCGGGGGTGGCGGCTCCCGTTGCCAGCCTGCACGATTTTCGCGCCCGCTTTCCGTTCACCCGCAAGCACGATCTGGTGGTGGATCAGCAGGAGCACCCACCGTACGGGAGCGACCTCACCTACCCCCTGGAACGTTACACACGCTGCCACGGAACCAGCGGCAGCACCGGGCATCCCTTGCGTTGGCTGGACACTCCGGAGAGTTGGGAGTGGATGCTGGGCAATTGGCGCCGTGTCTACGACGCCGCCGGCGTGGAGGCGGGGGATCGGGTGTTCTTCGCGTTTTCTTTCGGCCCGTTCCTGGGCTTTTGGACCGCCTTTGAAGCGGCGATGCGGCTAGGTTGCCTTTGCCTGCCGGGCGGAGGCATGACCACCGTGGCCCGCCTTCGTTCCCTCCTGGATCAGGAAGCCACCGTGCTGTGCTGCACCCCAACCTATGCGCTTCACTTGGGCGAAGTCGCACGGGCGGAAGGCATCAATCTCAAAAACGCAAAGCTCCGTCGCATCGTGGTGGCCGGGGAACCGGGAGGGAGCGTGCCCGCCACGCGCTCCGCCATCGAGGCCTGCTGGCTGGGTTCCCAGGTGATGGACCATCACGGCATGACCGAGGTGGGGCCCGTCAGTTACGGCTGCCCAAAACGCCCCGGAGTTCTGCATGTCATCGAGGATTCCTACCTGGCCGAGGTGGTGGATCCGCGGACCGCACATCCGGTCGGCGACGGAGTCCTGGGCGAACTGATTCTGACGACGCTCGGCCGGCTGGGATCGCCACTCATCCGCTACCGAACCGGCGACTTGGTCTGCCGGGTGGGCGATGGGACCGACGGTCGTTGCGCGTGCGGCACTGTGGAATTGGCCCTCGACGGCGGTGTCGTGGGACGTGTGGACGACATGGTAGTCGTGCGTGGGGTGAACGTCTTTCCGTCGGCGGTGGACGCGATTGTCCGCGGACTGGGAGGAGTGGTGGAATATCGGGTCGAAGTCTGCAGTGTCGGGGCGTTGCTGGAACTGGCGCTGGAAGTGGAATTGGAGCCGGGATCGGCCGGCGCGGCTGTCGCGCTGGAAGGGGCACTTCAGACGCGATTGGGATTGCGCGTGCCCGTGAAAGTGGTGGAGGCGGGATCGCTGCCGCGGTCTGAATTGAAGGCGAGGCGCTGGGTACGGACGGCTGCACCCGAGGGGTTGGCGCGCGTCGAATCGGCCGGTGGGTTCACGCAGGGCCAGGGATAGCCGCGATCCTTGGGGTGGAGGCGCGGGAAATCTGATCCCAACAAGCGGCTTGAGCCATGGGCTGGGGTGAGATGGAATTGAAGGACAGCGACGTCTCAGACGTCGGACTGGTAGTGTGAATGGATTCCGAAACCTAGAAACTATGAAGCAAGGCCTCGTCCTGACCTCTCGTGTTCCTCTTCTTCTTGGTGCCGCAGCCGCCGTTTGGCTGGGGGCGCTCGCCGGAGAGCTTCCGGCAGCCGCCGCTGACAAGCCCTTGAAGCCCTTGGTGTTGAAGCTCCCTGAGCCGACTCTCCGCGGAACACCGGAAGATCTTCCGGCCGGTCCGAACATCGACCCGCCGCCGAAGGAAGATCCCGCGCCGTTCATGGTTCCCGAGGGAACCCTCAACGTCAGCGAGGGCAAGAAGGTGACCAGCAGCGTCAAGCCGTTCACCGGCGAGCTCAGCCAGGTAACGGATGGCAAGAAGGAAGCCTTCGATTCGGATGCGATCGAGATGCGGAGCGGCAGCCAATGGGTTCAGGTGGATCTCGGCGCAGAACACGTCCTCCACGTGGTCATGCTGTGGCACGATCATCGGTACATCCAGATCACCCGCGACGTCCTTCTTCAGGTGTCGAATGATCCGGAGTTCAAGACGGGCGTCACGACGCTCTACAACAACGACTTCGACGACTCCTCCAAGCAGGGCGCCGGGAAGGACAAGGAATACTTCGAAACGCGCTGGGGCCGGGTGGTCGAAGGCAAGGGCATCAAGGCCCGCTACGTCCGCGGCTACAGCAAAGGCACCAGCCTGACCGCGCTGAATTGCTGGCAGGAAATTGAAGTCTACGGCACGCCGGGCCAGTAGGGGCCTCGCGATGAACGTGCGGGCCGTCCTGAGTTTGCTTTTCGTGGTCGCCGTCGCACTCGTATTGCGCATCGGCGACCTCGCTTTTCGCCCCCTGCACAACGACGAGGCGATCAACGCGGTCAAGTTGGAACGTCTGTGGACGACGGGGGAATATCGGTACGATCCGCATGAGTATCACGGGCCAGCCTTGTATTACCTGGCATTGCCGGTGGCGCAGGCGGCGGCGTGGTGGCGGGGGCTGCCCGGAGACGGCCCGGACGAGGCAGGGATGCGTTGGTTGGCGGTGTTAGTAGGGGTGGCGCTGATTCTGGTGCCGGCGTTTTGGGTGGAGGGTTTGGGATGGCGAGCGTGGTGGATTTCGGGCCTGTGGCTCGCGGTCTCGCCGGCTTTCGTCTATTACAGCCGCTACTTCATCCATGAGCTGCTGCTGGTGTTCTTCGCGGCCATGGCGATCGGCGCCGGATGTCGTTACGCGTCTCGAGCCAGCGCGCTCTGGGCCGCAGTCTTTGGGGCGAGCGTCGGGATGATGTATGCCACCAAGGAGACCTTCGTCTTCAGTCTCCTGGCGATGACCCTGGCGGCAGCGGGCGTTCTGATGTGGGAGGGAGGCTCCGGAGACCCAAACCATCCGCACGGCGCACCACGGTGGCGACGCATCCATGATTGGCTGCGCTGGATTCCGCCGTGGCACGCAGTGATCGCGATCGGTTCGGCATTGGCTGTTTGGGTGGTGTTTTTTACCTCGTTTTTCACCCACCCGGGCGGCGCTCTGGATTCAATTCAAACCTATGGGATCTGGCTGGAACGGGCAGGGGGCGCATCGCCACACATTCATCCGTGGTGGTTCTATTGGGAGCGTCTGGCTTGGTTCAAGGAACGCGGTGGTCCGCTCTGGACCGAGGCCGCGGTTTTGGCCTTTGCAGGGGTGGGTGCGGGTTTTGCGGTGCGCGCGACTCGAATGGGCAATGCGGAGCGCCGGATTGCGCGGTTTCTGGTCCTTTACACGGTGCTGCTGGCAGCGATCTACACGGTGCTGCCCTACAAGACCCCCTGGTGCCTGCTGGGCTTTTACCATGGCGCAATCCTGCTCGCCGGACTGGCGGTCCACGGAATCCTGGTTCGCCAACGGAGCGCTCCGATGTCCGTGGCAACGGGGTTGGTCGTGGCGGCTGCGGTGGGGCACCTCGGATGGCAGGCATGGCGGGCAACGCGCGACTATGCGGCAGACTATCGCAACCCCTACGTCTACGGGCACACCTCGGCGGACATCGTCAATCTTCTGGAGCAGGTGCACGAGGTCGCCGCAGCGGATCCAGCCGGGACCCAGGTCCGACTGAACGTGATGGCGCCCGATAGCAACTATTGGCCGCTGCCCTGGTACCTGCGGGACTTCGGACAGGTCGGATGGTGGGACAATGTTCCGGAAGAGCCGTATGCGCCGATCATGGTGGTCGCGTCCCGGTTGAAGGCGGATTTCGAGGAAAAATCCAAGCAGGCATGGCTGATGGTCGGGATGTTCGAACTGCGGCCCCGCTACTTCGTGGAACTCTATGTGGAGGCCGGACTGTGGGAGCGCTTTCTGGCGGCCCGAAGAGCGGCTCGCGACTCAGGGGGCGGATGACCCAGCGATCCCTGAAGGCCGCGGTGTGAGCGCTTCAACGAAGGCCTTGGGAATCTCGTCGGAGGAAGAGCGTTTCCGATCCGGGTTCTCGGGCTGAAAAGTCGAGGATCGCTCCAAATTCGCGCAATTGATGCGGTGACGTCTTGAGATTGTCGCCGGTGTTGCGGATGGTTCCGCGGTCCTCGGCGGTCGGACAACGAACGAACCGCGAGGGAATGAGTACTGCGTGTCGTCCGAGCGAGCTACTGCACCAGAATCCAACGCCTTCCCGTCCGGGTGGCGAGCAGGTCTTTATTTGGGAACGTTGGTTTTGGGGTACATCGGGATCTACATCTGCCGGAAGAATTTCTCGGTCGCGATCCCGTTGATCCGTGAGGAATTCGGGGTGAGCAAGGAGGCGATTGGTCAGTTGGCCAGCCTGAGCACGCTCGCCTACATGGTGGGCAAGGTGGCGTTCGGTCCGGTGATTGACCGATTGGGCGGGCGCGTATGTTTCCTCGTCAGCCTGGCCTTGGTGGCGCTCTTCGGTGGGTTGGGCGCTTTCGTGCCGTCGTTGGGGGGGCTCACCCTCGCCTACAGCCTGAACCGCCTGGCCGGGGCAGGCGGCTGGGGCGCGATGGTCAAACTCGTGCCGGATTGGTTTGCCGAACGTTCAAGGGCCTTCGCATTTGCCGTGCTTTCGTTGAGCTTTGTCTTCGGCGGCGTGATCGCAACGCTGTTGGCGGGCTGGATCGCCGGCGCAAGCAACGGGAATTGGCGCTGGGTCATGGGGGGGCCGGCGCTCGTGCTCCTGGTGATTCTGCTGCTCTGCTGGATCATTTTGCCCCGCAGCCAGGAAACAAACGGCGCCAACCATACCGCCGAGCGGGGTTCCAAGGGGCACTTCCGCTGGATCCAAGTCCGGGATCTCTTCAACAAACGTCAATTCTGGGTGGTTTGCTCCTTGAGCTTCACCCTGACGTTGCTGCGGGAAACGTTCAACACGTGGACCGTCGACTTCTTCAAGACCGAGGGTGGTCCGGATGTGTCCCACCGGATCGCGGCGTTCTTGTCCACCCCGTTCGACGCCTGTGGTGCCGCCGGTATCCTGCTCCTGGGGTGGGTTTTCGGCCGGGTCACACCGTCCACCCGACGGGGAGTTCTTTTCGTGATCCTGGCGTTGTTAGGGGGGCTCCTCTTCCTGCTGCCGTCCCTGGCCAGGCAGGGCTTGTGGGTCGCAACCGCGGCCGTTGGGTTGGTGGGATTCCTTACCTACGGGCCCTACAGCCTTCTCGCGGGGGTGCTTTCGTTGGAGATTCGCGGCCGCGAATACGTGGCGACCGTGGCCGGGTTGGTCGATGCGGCAGGATACCTGGCCGCAGTCTTGGCCGGGGCGCAATTTGGCCGGTTGCTGGACGTAGGCGGGTATGCCCTGGCCTTCCCGTGTCTGGCATTTTTGGCGCTGGTTTCGGCAGTTCTTTGCTTATTCTTGTACCCAGCTTCAAGACGTGAGGCGGCTGTTGGTTAGATACGAATAATCGCCATGGACCCCAAGAATTCGTTGGTGCAGTTGGTTATCTTTGATCTGACGGGCACAACTATTTGGGACGGGGACGGCACCGGGCGCTGTTTGAGAGAAGCGCTTTCCGCGGCTCAGGTTTCCGTGACCGAGGAGCAGGTACGAACCGTCGCCGGTTTTTCCAAACGCTCAGCTATCCGTCGGCTGCTCGCCGAAGTGACGGGAACCCGCCCCGAAGACGAGTGGGTCACCGCGGTCCACGATGATTTCGTCGAGCGCATCATCACCCTCTTTCGCACCAGTGGCACCATTGCCGAAATGCCTGGCGCCACGACGGTGCTGAAGCAGCTGAAGGAAAGCGGAATCCGGGTGGCCTTGGACACCGGGTACAGTCGGGCCATCGTCGACGCGATCCTCGACCGGCTGGGATGGCATTCCACCGAACTGATCGATGCCACGGTGGCGAGCGACGAGGTGGCCCGTGGACGGCCGGATCCGGACCTGATCCTGGAAGCGATGCGCAAGACCGGGGTGGCCGACGTCGCGGCCACCGCCAAGGTCGGCGACACTCCCGCGGATCTGCTTCAAGGCATGGCGGCAGGCTGCGGTTGGGTGGTGGGGATTACCCATGGCACCCACACCCGGGCGCAACTGGCCCAGTACCCGCATACCCACCTCATCGCGAGTCTCGGTGAGTTGCCCGGCTTGCTGGGGTTGGGCTAAACGACAATGGTTCGATGGAATTCTAAAGGCGGCTGAAAGCTTCGATCGAAGCCTGGCTCGGCGCCCGGTTCAGATCTTCCCACCCGCCCATAGGACTGCGTTTCGGACGAGCCTTTGAAAGGCCGGATGCCGTTGAGAAAACCGGTCGTGCCCCGGCTGGAGGTAGACGACCCGCGATAGAGGCCACGGGCTGATCCAGCCCACGACCGGATTGCTCGCAGGATGCGTGGTGCGTAGAAGTGGGTGGATGCCTGCCGCCTGCCACAAACCCTGATAGGTCTCGTCCAGCAGGCGCATCGGCCCGATGTCCCGGACGATGGGGTGAGCCTGGGCGGGAACGATTTCCATCCATTGGTCGTGCTTGTAGTCCGAGGCAGGGTACCCGGCTTCGGCCTTCAGAACATACCGGCCGCCCACCACCTCTTTCCACCACCACTCCCAGTTCGGGTAGTTCGCAATGGCATGATGCAGGACGACGATTCCCTTCCCGCCTTCAGCAAAGGCTTGAAGATGCGCACGCCCTGCGTCGTCGAGGTCCTGCGACATGTCGTAGAGCACCAGAACGTCGACTGACCCCCGGAGATCGTTGCGAAACGCGTCCCGGTTGGAGAGCGCATGGCGCCAGGTGAATCCGGGTTGATCCTGAAAGATGGTGTAGAAATCGGGGTCGTACTCGTGGCCGCCGGTGACGACGAGAGCCCGCAAGGATTGGCCGGCGACCGGAGGCTTAGGCCAACCGGCATCGATGGGAAGCGTCACCTTGCCGGTGGCGGCCCATTCCACGCCCCGCAGAAATGTGGCGCGAAAACCGGGTTCCCACATGGCCGGGGTTTCGTGTCCCAACGCGGTGTAGAAACAGCGGCCCTTGCCGAAATCGGTAACGACCAGCATCGGCTCGGCATTGCCGGTTCCGCCACGTTCCACCGCGCTCAAGGCGGTGGCGAGAACCTTGGCTTCCGGGATCACCGTCATCGCGTGGTACAATTCGTCCGTGGCCAGGAACGAGTCGGGCAACCCTGCGGTGATTGGATGTTCGATCGCCGTCATCTTCACCGAGAAGGTGTGCCGCGGTCCGTGATATCCTTTGGACGGCAAGGAGTCCCAACTGCAACCCACCATGCGTCGGAACGCTGGCCACGCGGGTTCCTTCCAACCCACGGGCCGGTGGCCGTCGGTGATGACGTCGAGTCCGCAGAAGTGGTAACTCGCCCCGTGAACATTGACGAAGCCCTTGCCGGCCTGCACAAACGCCTCGATCGCACGCTCGGTAACCTCGCCCCATCGCGGGCCGCCGTAGTCCATGACGAGCACATCATACGGGGCCAAGGTTTCGGCGGTGAGTGAATCGGTGGTTTCGGCGACCCGGGTGTCGAAACGTCCAGTGCCATCAAGCAGGTCGCGAAGGAACGGCGTGGTGGTGCGCCAGTCGTGGTTGTTGCGGCCGGAAAGGATCAGGACGCGGACTTTTCCAGGCTGATAAAATGGGGCCAAACGCTCGGGATCGGTAGGACTTGGGGTGGCGCCACCAAGATGCACGGAGGCAGCCAGCAAGATCGCCATGATGCTGAATGGAAACCAGCACAGGTTGGGCGAATGCGGCGAGGAGGTCCCGAGGCCAGAGTTTCGAGGCGCGGGTGCGCCTGCCATGGGGTCATCGCGGGCGGCGTTTTTGATGGGCGGATGGCCCAACCGGATTTCCTGGGAGCCTCGCGGTGGGTCGACCGGGGATCGTCGGGGTTGTGCCTGTGCCTGGGGAGACGGGCTGAATTCGGCACAGGACAGGGCGTGGCGGTTCATGGGACGCTGCATGGCGGGCCTTTCGTGGGGACTTTGAAGGCCATTTCGCCCAGACCGCCACGGTCCTGGGGCGAATGGGAGACGGAATTCCCTTTGCACCCGGAGGCGGTTTTCGCCCAAATCGGCCCGACGAGATACCGATGAGAGAAATCGTTCCACCGCCGGCACCCATCGTGCGTAACCAATACGCCGAGATCCGGGAATTGTTTAACCGCTACGTGGTTCCGAGCTACGGACGTTTTGAGCTGGCGCTCAGCCGCGGACAAGGGAGCTACGTCTGGGACGTCGGCGGGCGTCGGTACCTCGACCTAGGCAGCGGCATCGCCGTGTGTTCGCTGGGGCACGCCCACCGGGCCATCACCACGGCGTTGGTGGAGCAGTCCAGCCGTCTGGTTCATATCTCAAATCTGTACTACCACGAGCCGCAGGGTCGGTTGGCCGAACGCATCGTGCGACACCTGGCTCCCGGCAAGGTCTTCTTCTCGAACTCCGGCGCCGAAGCCAACGAAGGCTTGTACAAGTTGGCCCGCAAATTCGGCCACGACGAAGGGCGCTACGAAATCCTCACCGCCCACAACTCGTTCCACGGCCGAACACTCGCCGGCATCGCCGCCACGGGGCAGGCCAAGGTCAAGCAGGGGTTCGAACCCGCTGTGGCCGGTTTTCGGCAGGTGCCCTACAACGACCTCCAGGCGATGCGCGACGCCATCTCGCCAGCGACAGCAGGCATCCTGATCGAAGGCATCCAGGGCGAAGGTGGCATCACCCCGGCTACTCCCGAATACCTCCGTGGCCTCCGTCAGTTGTGCGATGAAAAACGCCTGCTGCTCATGATCGATGCCGTCCAGTGCGGGCATTTCCGATCCGGTTGCTACCAGAGCTTTCAGCGGATTCTGGGTGATACCCCCGAAGGATTGGGCGACTTCCTCCCCGATGCCGTTTCCATGGCCAAGTCCCTGGGCGGCGGCTTCCCCATTGGCGGATTCTGGGTCCGCGATACAGCGCACGGCGTGAAGCTTTGCGACGTGCTCGGACCGGGAACCCACGCGACCACTTATGGCGGAACCCCTTTAGGGTGCGCCGTGGCGCTGGCGGTCTTCGACGTCATCCAGGAGGAAGGACTTGAAAAGCACGTGCGAGATCTCGGCGACGCGATGCACGGCGAACTCGAACGTATCGCCCGTCAGTATCCGCGCGTGGTGCGGAGTGTTCGGGGTATGGGCTTCATGATGGGAATAGAGCTGCAGCCGCGGGAACAGATCCCGTCGATGCAACGCACCGAGAAGCCCGCCTCCAGCCAGTTTGTGAATCGTCTCCAGGAGGCTGGCGTTCTCGTCATCCCCAGTGGCCAGCAGGTCATCCGCCTGCTTCCGCCACTCAACCTCACCCGCGCTCAGGCCGACGAGGGCATCCTCACCATCGAACGCGTCGTGCGCGACTTCGCCGACGGCCCGGGTTGAGCGGGATCGATCGGTGGGCGGACTTCGTACAACTTCAGTCACGCTGCCAGACGGTGGCCTCAGCCACGCTCCATTGAAACTTCCGGGCGTGCTCCCGCAGCACGAAGGGGAGATCGACGCGGCGAACCAAGCGGAACCCTTGAAGATGACCGGCGACGACGTCGGTCGTCCGTCGGCCATCACGGGTGAGCCACGCTGATCGTGGCGTGTATTCCTCCAGCCACGTGTAGGGCGAGGTCAAAACCAGTTGTCCGCTGGAACGTACCAGGCCTGCGAAACTCTGGAGGAGTCGCGACGGTTCCGGGACCCGATCCACCAGGTTGGCGGCGAGCACCCAATCGAAGGTTCCAAGGTCCGGACGCAGGCGCACGGCATCGCCCACTTCGAAGCGGATCCGATCGGGGCGCGCCCCGGCCGGGCGCCGGGCCATGAGGGGCTGAACGAGGTCGCCCTCAACTGTTGCGTCGTACGCCAGTTCGCCATTTTGCTGAAGCGTCTGGGCGGTCGCGATGAACCGTTCGGAGGCGTCGATGCCGACCACCTCATCGCAGAACCGGGACAGCTCGAAGGTGGATCGCCCGACCGCGCAGCCGAGGTCGAGAGCTCTCAGCCGGTTGGGAAGGGAGCCGCGATCGAAGGTGTCGGTCACACAGCGAACGGGGAAATCCACCCCGTCCCGAGGTCCGGAGGTCCACGGCATCTGGACTTCGGGAGGGGCGAAATGAAACAGCAGGTACTCCGCGACCGCGCGGTCGGTGTCGTAAAAGTTCGGCACGATCAGATCAGATCAGATCAGGCCGCGAGCGCGGCGCGCAGATGCTCGGCCGGTTGATAGTTTTCGATCACCACGGTCGAACGGCCGTCGCGATACATCCGCGCCTGGGTGACGTTGATCTCCGGCGTCTTGTGCGGCGCGAAAAGGATGTCGTCATGAGTCGCGTTCATCGCCGAGGCGAACTTCTCCGGGGTCAGGTGCCCGCCCAGGTGATCGCTCCGACCTGTCGCGACGTGCAGCGTGCCGAGAACCTTCTCGTCCTGGATGTCGCGGCCCGAAGGAGGCAGCACCTGGGTGCCAAAGCCGAGTTCGCCGAGTTCGCCGGTCATCGGATCCGACGATAGTTTCGCGTTGTGCTCGTCGACCGTCGTCTGTTTTCCCACCAGCAAGGTGGCTTCACGGATGCGGCCGGCATCGACGTGCATTAATCCCACGGTGCCGTCCTTGTAGCGCATCGGAAACTGGCCGCTGGCACCGGTCGGCACGAAATAGACTTCGCCCGCTGGAAGATTCGCGACGTCGGGTTTCTCACCCCGGCAAAGTCCGTGGCTCTTCTGCGCTTCCTGGCCGTTGGTCTCGAGCCGGAGAGTCACCTTCTGACCGCCCACCGAGAAATCTATCTCGAAGGCATCCGCACGAGTGAGCGCGAGGCGGAGTTTCTCGGCCTGACGGCTGACGTTGTTGTAATCCACGGCCAGGCCGGTCCGCAGGATGATGTCGTTCACCCCATGCAAGGTGGCTCCGCGGAATCCGTAGCGTTTGGCGAATGCGGTGAGCGGAGCCGTCGCCGAGAACGTTGAGATGCAGAGGATGATCTGGTAGTGGGGATAGACGTCACGTTCCAGGCTGAGTTCGCGACCGTCCGGAGCCACACAGCGATCGGGAAGATCCAGGTTGCTGCCGCCGGTGATGGTGTAGGCGAAGATCTCGCCTCCGGTCAGTCCGAGTTCCGCCATCCCGCCTTCGTGCAGGCCCCGGAAAAACACATCGTGGGCATGGCGTTGAATCGACAGTTCTGGGTTCGAGTGGAAAGCGAAATCCTTGATCCCGGTCGGATCGGGCAAATCGATGAGGATCGCGATCCGTTCGCCCTGTTTAGGCGCAAAAACGGTGGAGAGAAGCCGGGTGAGGCTGAACGGGGGGAAGTCGCGATATTTGTCCATCGTTGGTTTGAAAGGAGCCAAGTCCGGTACGGGTACCGGTGTCTCGGTTTTGGTGAAGCTAGCGCCAGCCTGAAGAGGTGCCAAACGATGATTTCCTGCTAATCATCGGCCGTGGACAACTCGGAAACCGGAACTGGGATGTTGGATGTAGCGATTCTAGGGGCAGGCATGGCTGGCCTTTTCGCTGCGCGAACGCTCGCCGATGCCGGGCGCAGCGTCGCCGTGTTCGATAAGGGCAGGGGACTGGGAGGCCGAATGGCGACACGCCGACAAGGCGAAGGCGTCTTCGACCACGGAGCCCAGTACTTCACCGCGCGCGATCCCGTGTTTCGCGAGTGGGTCGAGCGGTGGATCAAAGCAGGTTTGGTTCACTTGTGGAGCGACGGCTTTGCCACCGCTTCCGGCAAATTGAACCAGAACGCCGAACCGCGGTTCATTGGCTCACGCGGCATGACCACCATCCCGAAACACCTGGCCGAAGGTCTTCGGGTGACGCTTGGAGCCACCGCCAACGCCTGCACCTGGACCGGTGAATCGTGGGAGATCACGTTCAAAGAAGTCGAGGCTGGCCGCGTTCCGGTTCGGGCCAGGGCGCTGGTGCTGACACCGCCGGTCCCCCAAACGCTGGCCCTTTTAGCGGCGGGCGGCGTGGGGTTGGATGCCGCAACCCAATCGGCACTGGGCCGCATCGAGTATTCGCGATGCCTGGTGGCCCTGGTTCACCTGGACGGCGCCAGTCGGGTGCCGGCACCGGGCGGGCTTTGGCTGGAAGGCGAGCCCGTGAGTTGGGTGGCGGACAATCAGCAAAAGGGGATCTCGCCCAAGACCGGCGGAGCAAGGGTGACGGTGCATGCTGGACCCAAGTTCAGTCTGGAGCACTGGGACGCCGATCCGGACAGCACGGCGCGGAAACTGGCGGAAGCGGTGCAGAAGTGGCTGGGATCGGCGGTGAAGACCGTGCAATTGCATCGATGGCGGTATGCGGCGCCGAAGGTGGTGCATCCGGAACGCTGTCTGATACTGAATGAACCGGGGTCACTGGTGTTTGCGGGGGACGCATTCGCAGGCCCGCGGGTCGAAGGGGCGGCGCTGTCGGGATTGGCGGCTGGGGAGGCGCTTTTGAAGCAATTCTAGATTCTTCGGGGATTTGCATTGAACGGACGCGGTTGAGCCCTAAAGTTTCCGCGTCTCCGGGATCGCCCGGAGCGCATCTTGGTCGGGACGTAGCGTAGCTTGGTAGCGCGCTTCCTTGGGGTGGAAGAGGTCGTGAGTTCAAATCTCACCGTCCCGACCATTTTATCTTCAACGACTTCCTGTTGGTATTCAAAGGGTTGGACTATCCCGTCGTTCGTTGTTTTCCACTCAATTCAACCCGCGCTCACTCGCCACCCATCCACGGCCAACGACGTCGAGGGTTGGTTGGCGTCAAAGAATCTCGTGTCCCGGCCTACTCTTCGCGCCCGGCTCTCGACCTTGTTCCGATTTGCCCATCGCCGCGGGTACGTGACCGTCAACCCATGCGAACGGATCGAAGCGATGCGCCTGGTTCGCCAACCGCCTGCGATCTTCACGGTCAGGCAAACGGCGATCGCTCTGGTCTGGCTTCGCCTAAGAGCACCTCGCACCTTGGGTTGCTCGTTCAAATCCGTCGCCGAGAATCCGTTCCGGGTACATTCCACGTTCCAGGGTTCAGCCATGGAGCCCAGGCTGCGCGAATCCCGATCGTCCCCTCACGCACTGTTGCCGAAGCAACGCGCCGTCCCCAACCACTCGATCAATTCCGTGCTTCGTGAATCCCGTAATCTTAGTTCCGTTCTGTGCGACTATCTCTGTCCCCTTTGCGGCAAGGGAA
>Ga0105046_10000255_pt1 | contig 69309 bp, 58 predicted proteins | sample MAT03_FD_78385 | JGI IMG/M metagenome (GOLD analysis project Ga0105046, IMG submission 78385) | Freshwater microbial communities from Lake Fryxell liftoff mats and glacier meltwater in Antarctica - MAT-03 (megahit assembly) | ecosystem: Environmental > Aquatic > Freshwater > Ice > Liftoff...
ATAGACGCTTTTTTGGTCGGTGACCGGACATGATTCCAGTCACCGCTCGATTCGGAAATCGAGTGTGGTCATGTCGTTAAACTCGAGAAGGAAGTGATTCCAGCTTTCGACATGATTCCACCAAAGGGTGGGGGAGTCGGCGCTGGAATCAACCGGTGTGCGACGAGTCGGCTCCCTCATTGCTCGGACAGTTGTTGATTCCTTGACCCTCAGGGCTCGAATCACGGTGGCCTTCCAGCCAGGACACGTTTCCCGCCTCCGCGAATCGTTTGACGCCCGCGGCGCGGATCGCGTCATCGGGCACCACGCTCAGCGGGGTGTATCGCGGGTGGTGGCTTTCCTTGTAAGGATCGTTCGACTTCGCGTTGTAGCAGCAGATCATCGCCCAGCGTGGGTTCTCGGATTTGTTCTGATCGCTGCGGTGGAGCAGGTTCGAGTGGAAGAAGATCGCGTCGCCCGGTTGCATCTCGACGTACACCAGCGGGAATTGCTCGGGCCGCTTGAGCAGTTCGTCGACGTGTTCGCGGTCCGCACCGGCCTGTTCGCCCGTGAGCGCGTGGTCGATCCGCCCGCAGTGGTGGGAGCCACGGATCACTTGCAGGCATCCATTCTCGCGCGTGGCGGGGTCGACGGCAAGGAAGACGCTGACAAGGTTCGGCGTGAGGATGCCGTTCTGATACCAGTAGCCGTAATCCTGGTGCCAGGCCCAGGCGCCGCCGACTTTGGCGTCTTTGAGCACCATCTTTGAATGGTAATGGTAGACTTCGCCGCCGAGCACGCGTTCGCAGTTGCGGACCATCCGTTCGCAGCGGGCGAACATGCCATAGATCGCGTCGCCCGGGTGGTTCCAGAGCGAGAGACGCACGATGCCCCCCTCGCCATCGGCCCTTCCGAAGGAGCGTCGATCGAGTTCGTGATCCTCCTTCGCGCTGCGGCGCAGGAGTTCCATCTCGTCGCGGTCGAAGAAGCCTTTCACGAGGAGGTAGCCATCCTCGTGATAACGTCGAAGGTCGGCATCGGAGAAGAGAGCCGCCATGTCAGCCTCCGCGTTTGGTGGTCGCTTCCAGGTCAGACGGGGTTTGCCTTCACGAAGGCGTCGATCTCGCCGACCTCGGCGTCCGTCAATCGCCAATCGCCGGCACCGACGAGTTCCTGCAACTGCCCCGGTTTGCGAGCGCCCACAATCGCGCCGGTCACGGCGGGGTTCCGCAGCACCCACGCGATGGCGGCCTCGCCGGCGGTCCTGCCGTTGCGTCGCGCGATGCCTTGCAGGACTTCCGCCAGGCGCAGATTCCTCGAGAATTGCGGCTCCTGAAAGTACTTGTTCTTCGTCTTACGCCAGTCGTCCGCGGGCAGGCTCGCATGGCGTTCCTTGTTCCAGGCTCCGGTCAGGAGCCCGTTGCCCATCGGGGAGTACGAGATCACGCCGACGCCGTTGGCCTTGCAGTAAGGCAGGATCTCCGGCTCCACCTCGGGGCGGATCAGCGAGTAAGGCGGCTGAAGCGACGTGATCGGGCCGAACTTGCGGATGCGATCCATCTGCGAACCGTTGAAGTTCGAGACGCCAATCCACCGGGCTTTCCCTTGCTCCTTGAGTTTCACCATGGCCTGCCAGCCTTCCTCGATATCCTCGTCCGGCTCGGGCCAGTGAATCTGGTAAAGGTCGATCACGTCCACTTTGAGACGCTTCAGGCTAGCCTCGCATTCGTCGATGATGCTCTCGGCCCTCAGGGACTTGCCGATCTCGCCCTTGTCGTCCCAGACGCGAGCGCACTTGGTGAAGACGTAAGGCCGCTGCTTGAGGCCATCGAGAGCCTTGGCGACGACTTCCTCGGAGTGGCCGAGGCCATAGACCGCGGCCGTGTCGACCCAGTTAATGCCGAGATCGATGGCTTCGCGGATGGTGGCAACGCTCTCGTCATCGTCTTGCGGGCCCCAGGCAAAGGCCCAGCCGCCGCCGCCGATGGCCCAGGCGCCATAGCCGATGGTGGTGATGTCAAGGTCCGAGTTGCCCAGACGCCGCTTTTGCATGGTGATGCTCCACGAACGGGATGACGAATCATACCGTGACGATATGAATCCCATCGTACTCATCAACGCCGTCGGCCTGACTCCGCGATGGCTCGAACAGGCTCCCCGTCTCAAGGCCCTTGCGGCCAGGGGATGGCAGGCGAACATGCCCGAGGTGCAACCGGCCGTCACGTGCACCGCCCAGGCGACGATGCTCACCGGCACCACGCCCGATCGGCACGGGGTCGTCGCCAACGGCTGGCTCTTCCGCGAGACCAGCGAGGTTCGATTCTGGCAGCAGAGCAACAGGCTCATCCAGGGCGAACCGTTCTACGCCACCGCACGCCGACGGGCTCGCGAACGAGGCCAGGCCTTCAAGAGCGCGAAGCTCTTCTGGTGGTTTAACCAGGGCGCTGCCGTCGACATCAGCGTGACGCCGAAACCCCATTACGCTGTCGATGGCAACAAGGCCTTCGGCATCACCGGGTCCCCGCCACGCGTGGCTGAGAGCCTGGAAAAGCAGCTTGGCGCGTTCCCGTTCTCCAGCTTCTGGGGCCCGATGGCAGGGCTCCGCAGCACGCAATGGATCGCGAGCGCAGCGGGTCTCGTGCTGCTCGACGAACGCCCGGATCTCTCGCTCGTTTACTTGCCGCACCTGGACTATGAACCGCAGCGCCGCGGGCCTTCTGGCTGCGACATGGCCCGGCAGGTCCGCGAACTGGACGAGGCCTGTGCTCCGCTGCTGGACGCCGCCGAGACGATCGGTGCGAAGGTCTGGGTCGTCAGCGAGTACGGCCACTGCGACGTGACGAAGCCGGTGTACCTCAATCGCGTGCTGCGATCCGCGGGCCTGCTCGAAGTGCGCCGCGGGCCCTTCGGCGAGCAACTCGATCTCTATGGCTCGCGAGCCTTTGCCGTGGTCGATCACCAACTTGCGCATGTGTACGTTGCGGACCCGGCCGATGTGCCTCGCGTCAAGGATCTCCTCGCGCCGGTGCCCGGAGTGGCGAAGGTGCTCGCGGGTGAGGAGCGGGCGTCGATTCACCTCGATCATCCACGCTCGGGGGAAGTGATCGTTCTCGCCGATCGTGAGGCGTGGTTCGCGTATCCTTTCTGGCTCGATGACGCCGCGGCTCCGGACTATGCACGGGCGGTGGCGATTCATCACAAGCCGGGCTTCGATCCGTGCGAACTCTTCTTCGATCCGCGATTCAAGGCTCCGAAGCTGCACGCGGCCCGACGGCTGATGCAGAAGAAGCTCGGCTTCCGCATGACGATGGACGTGGTGCCGCTGGACGCAAGCATTGTCAAGGGCAGCCACGGGTTGCCCGCGCTTGATCCGCGGGATCGCCCGATCCTCATCGGCCACGGCCGATCGCCAGGCGCGGAAGTGCTGATGACGTCCGTGGGCGAACTGCTGCTGGGCGAACTGGGGCTCGGGTGATGGAAGAGTTCTTCGCCGCTTGTTGGGTAGCGTGTCACCACATTCAAAGGAATAGGGCGTGATGGCAGGTCCTATTCCCCTGCCCGCGGTTCTTTGGTCACGCCCGAGTGCAAGAGCAACCAGGCCGTCGGAGCCAGCACGAGCACAGTTCCCACGACGGCCACGGTGTTCACCCCGTGGTCGCGGAAGGCCACATCGTACCCGAAGACGAAGACGATCTGCGTGAGGCCGACAACCGAGACCTTCGCGGGGCTGCCGCTGCCAAAGGCAAGAGTGAGGAAGACCTGCCCGATGGTGGCCGAGAGGCCAAGGCCGAAGAGCTTGAGCCAGACGAAGCCGCTCTCGATGTGCAGAGGTTCAAAGGATCGCGGCACCACGAGAGCCGCACCGATGCAGAAGACCGTGGCGACGAGCGAGAAGTGGACGACCACAGCCAGCGGATCGATCTCGCTGAGCGAATGCAAGCCGAGCATCGCGATCGCGGTGAAGAAGGCCGCTCCAAGTGCGGCAATGGCCCCAGCGTTCCCCGCTTCCAGGTGCGGCTGTTCAATGAGCGCGACGCCGACCACGCCCGCGGCGACGGCGAGCCAGACTCGTCCATTGGGGATCTTGCCGTAAAGCGGCCAGCTGAGAAGGGCGACCCACAGCGGGAAGGTGTTCGTCAGCGTCAGCACGTCGACAGTGGGAAGCTTCGCAAAGGCGTAGAAGGTGCAGAGCATGCTGCAACTGCCAGCGGTGCTGCGAATCCAGAGCCGCAGTGGCCGCAGGAAGACGAGTTTCGCTCCCAGGAGCATCGCGAGCAGGGCCGCAAACGAGGCCGCGAAAGCGGAGCGAGCGATGGCGACGATGGTCCAGTCGCACTCGCGCGTGAGCCCGTAGGCGAGCTCCGCCATGATGGTGAACGAGAAGCTGCCGCAGAGCATCCAGATGTACGGTTTCGAGCCTGCATCGGTCATGGGATCAAAGTAGGGTTATTGCTGGCGGCGTCCCATATCGACGGAGAAAGACCAACCTCGAAAGCAAGTCCGCCCGGCACCGAGCGCTCGTTTTGGTCGATTCCGCCACTTGTCTCGTGACGCTCACTTGGTTCCTGGCCCTGGTTTCCCGACAATGAAGAAGTGACTTACTCTCTCACTACCATCTGGTACGAACGGCATCGCTTCCTGCCGGCGATCCTGGCCGTGGCGTTCAGCGCGGTCCTCATCGCGGTGCAGTGCGGCCTCGTGCTTGGCTTGCTCTCGATGATGTCCCTGCCGGTGGACAAGTCCACCGCAGATGTCTGGATCGGTTATCCTGGCGTGCGCAGCGTCGACCTTGGCCGGCCGCTGCCCGAGCGCTGGATCGTAAGGCTTGCCGCCCAGCCCGAGATCGAACGGGCCGAGCCCATGGCCGTCGGCTTCTCGCTTTGGACGGCACATTCCAGCCCCGATCATCCGTCCACGCCCGAGGTCTGCACGGTCATCGGAAGCTGGGTGCATCCGAACGCCCTGGGAGCCGTCGAAGGGCTGCGCGACAACCCCGAGGTGCTGGCCAGGCTTAACGAGCCCCGGACTGTGGTCGTTGATCAGAGCGAACTTGGCAGGCTTGGAATCAAGGGCGTCGGCGACCAGGCGGACGTGCTCGGCAAGCGAGTCGTCGTCGTCGGGCTCGTCAACGGCTACAAGAGCCTTGGCGGGCCGTACGTCTTCTGCTCCGTCGATACCGCTCGCGAACTGCTCTGGTATCAGAAGGATGAAGTTTCTTACTTCCTCGGGAAATGCCACGATCCCAACGAGGCGTGGAAGGTGGCGGGCCGCATGGCTTCTTACCGCCAGATGGAAGCGTTCTCCGCCGAGCAGTTTTCGACGCGATCCCGCTTGCACTGGCTGACGACCACGAAGGCGGGCATCGCCGTCGGCTTCACCGCGCTGCTCGGATTGCTCGTGGGTGCCGTCGTCACGAGTCAGACGCTCTTCGCGGCCACCGCGGCCAGCCAGCGCGAGTTCGCCACGCTTCGAGCCATGGGAATCCCACGGTGGCGGTTGCAATTCATGGTGGTGGCCCAGTCCTTCTGGGTCGGGTTATTTGGGCTCGTTGTCGCGGCCCCCGTCACCATCCTTCTGGCCGAGGGAGCCAATCGCATGGGCACGGCGGTTCGCTTGCATCCGGTGATCCTGGTCTGCTCCGGGCTCATCACCTTGGGCATGGCTCTCGGTTCCGGCCTGGCCGCGCTGCGATCGTTCCAGCATGTGGACCCTGCCCATAACCTCCGCTGATCGATGATGACGGCTCGCGAGGGCGCGGGCGGAAGACTTTCGAGGTGATGCATCGTGGCTGAACGTCGTCGCATGCCCGGGATGGGCTTGTTGATCGTGTTGCTATTCATCGCCGTACCGTTGGCGGGCACGGCATGGTGGCTGTACAGGCCGAAGCCGAGCGGACCGCCGCCGGGGCCGGCTCTCACCGATCTCGATGTGGTCTGCTCCGGCCGCGTCGACGGCCGACAGCCGACGGCCTCGCTGGAGACATCGCTTCCCGGTCGAGTGTTCGAGATTCCTGAGAAGGTGAAGGAAGGCTCCGAGGTCGAAAAGGGGGATGTGCTGCTCCGCCTTGACGACTCCGCCGCGAAGTTCCGACTCGAAGAAGCGACCGCCTCGCACACGGGCGCGATGGTCGAACTGGACGCCGCCAAGGCGGAGGCGAAACTGCACCCCGGCCGCATCGAAGCCGAGAAGGCCATGGTCGCAGCCTCGAACGCTCGCGTGGACGCGGCCAGGCAGCTCCAGGCCCAGCGAAGGGCTCAGAAGGATGTCACCAAGGCGTCGCCAGCGGAACTGGCCGCGGGGGACGCTGAGGTTCGCCAACTCGAGCAACTCGAGGCGGCGGAAAACGAACGCTACAAGGAACTGAAGGCCTCCGACCCGAATCTCCGCGTTCGACTCGCCGAGGCCCGCGTGGCACTGATGGACGTTGCCGTTCGTGCTGCCAAGAAAGCGATCGAGGATTGCGAGCTCAAGGCACCCTCGAAAGGCACCGTTCTCCGCATCCAGACGAGTGTCGGCGAAGCGGTGGCGCCTGGGGGCTTCCAGCCTGCGATTATTTTCCGCCCCGCGGGGCCGCTGGTGGTGCGGGCTGAGCTTGAACAGGAGTTCCTGGGCCGCGTGAAGGATGGCATGAGGGCGGCGATTCGCGATGAGACCCGCCCCGATTCACCGACGTGGAGCGGCAAGCTCGAGAAGATCAGCGGCTGGGTGGCCCGTCGCCGTTTGATCGTACTGGAGCCGGGCGAATTGAACGACGTGCGAACGGTCGAGTGCCTCGTGACACTTGATCCAGGCCAGGAGCCGTTGCTGGTGGGCCAGAGAGTCCGCGTTCGCTTCGTCCGCAAGGACAACGAGAACCGGAATTCGGAACCCGGAACCCGGAACTCGCCTTAGCACTCAGTTTAAGCCAGGTTGTTGAAGCACCTGGGCAAGCTGACTACAATTGTGGAAGTGATGAATACGCTCCCCCTGGCCCGCCTTGGCGACAAGCGTTCGCAACTCTGTGACGGGCCCCGTTGATGTGAGGTCACAACGTGCAGGTGAAAATCTCGGTCCGCCACGGTCACTTGAGCGAAGAACACTTGAAAGAGATTCGGGATAAAGCCGAGCATCTCCTTCAGTATTTCGATCGGCTGAACTTCATCGAAGTGACGGTCGACTTGCATCAGACGCGAACGGATGGCTCCCGCAAGGTGGAAATCGTCGCCACGGCCGAACACAAGCATGAGTTCGTGGCCCACGCGGAGAGTGAAGACGTGATGATTGCGATGGGCACGACGTCCGACAAGATCAAGCAGCAGATCAAGCACTACAAGGAAAAGATCCAGGATCACCGTCGCGATCCGTCGCACAACGACCTGGGCAGCAAGTAGCGGTGTCGGGCCCGCAGGCCTCGAGCCGCGTTGAGGAGTGCTAGGGATGCGCGTGTCGAACTTCGTGATTCAGGACGCGATCGTGCCGGCCCTTGCCGCCACGACGAAGGAAGGTGTGATTCGCGAGATGGTCCACAGCCTTCACGGCGCGGGCTTCTTTCGCGATACCGAGCTCGACGATGTCGTCCGCGCCGTGATGCGACGCGAGCAGCTTGGCACCACGGGGATCGGCAAGCATATCGCCATCCCGCACTCAAGGCATCCCGCCGTGGATCGCCTGATCGGCACGCTGGCCGTCTCCCAGGCCGGGGTGGCGTTCGACAGCCTCGACGGCGAACCGGTCCATGTATTCGTGCTGCTGATCTCTCCACAGGATCGCCCAGGCGAACACTTGCGCGCCCTCGAAACCGTGGTGCGGAGCATGCGGGACGACAACTTCGTCCGCAGTTTGCGAGAATCGAAAAGCCGGGACGATATCTGGGCCCTGCTTAACGGCAGCCCTGCCGGATGGTAACTTCCTCTCTTCACCAACGCCCCGACGGACTTTCGGACGACGTAATCCCCATGGCCGGCAACGGAACCCTACGACGGCACGTCACCATCATCAACCCGCTGGGATTGCACTATCGGCCTGCGCAAGTCTTCTCGGAACTCGCCAAGAAATTCCAGTCCCGTGTCACCGTCTGGAACGGATCCACCAAGGCTGACGGTCTGAGCCTCATGGAGCTGATCCTGCTTGTCGCCCTCCCCGGGGCGGAGCTGGTGTTGGAAGTGGAAGGCGGCGACGCTGAGGAGGCCATGGAAAACCTCGCTGGCATCCTCACCGCGCCCGGCGATCCCTGATTCGCACGATGGGGCCCCCTGCGAGGGCGATTCTCACCTCCTCCTTGGGCGAGCGGAAGAAAGAAACTTGCCACAGAGGCACAGAGTTCAGAGTGAGAGAATGAAGGGATTCCGAGAAAGGATCTGTCAGCGTTCTGGCGTCATTCGATAGCGTTTCCTTGTCGAACGCACCACCCGTTCTTTGTCTTCCTCCCTCCGATCTCTGTGATCTCTGTGACTCTGTGGTAAATCTCTTCCTGCTTATCGCCTTGGCTCTCTTGAGCCCTGCGACGCGAAGGCTGGATGACCAGCCTCGCAGTGGCTGGAACCTGATTGATTCCGGCCGAACGGCAAGCCGGGCCCCTCGGAATTCGCTAGGATAGACCAATGAGGGGTACGGTCTTCGACGCGGTGATTCGCGTCGGAATTCCACTTCAAAACAGCCTGCACTGAACACGGCGAATGGAAATCAAGCGAGGAATCCCCGTTTCCCCCGGTGTCGCGATCGGCCCAGCGCTGGTCCTCGACACCGAAGGGGTTCGCATTCCTCAACAAAAGATCGAGAAAGAACAGGTCGACTCGGAGATTCATCGCCTGCATCGAGCTCTCGATGAGGTGGCCAGCGACGCGCGCGAGACTCGCGAACGCATTTCCGCCCGCCTCGGCACGTCCACTCCCACCGCCGGCATCTTTGATGCTCATGCCTCGCTGGCGGAAGACCACGTGCTGCGGCGGGAGCTTGACAACCTGATTCGTGGCAGCCTCTTCACCGCGGAATACGCCGTCAGCCGACAGTTGCGGGGATATGTCAAGCAGTTCGAGGAGGCTGCCAAGCGACTTGGCGATCGCGCCGGCGAGGTGCTGCGCCGGGCCACGGACCTCGTCGATCTTGAGAAACAGACGCTCAATCTGCTCCTGGGGGAACGCAAGGAACCGCTCAATCAGGTCAGCCAGCCCGTCGTCGTTCTCGCGACCGACCTCACGCCAAGCGAAACCGCGGAGTTCAGCCCGCGATCCGTGCGAGGGTTCGTCACGGAAAGCGGCGGTCTCACCAGCCACACGGCGATCCTGGCGGGGGCACTCGAAATTCCCGCCGTCGTGGGCGTCGGCCGCTTCCTCACGGACGTCTCCGGCGGGGATCGCGTCATCGTCGACGGCCACAAGGGCCTGCTCATCATCGATCCGGACGAAGAAACCGTCCGGCGATATGAAGAGATCCAGATCGCCGACCGCAACCGGGCCGACCGCTACGACAGCCTTCGCGACAAGCCCGCAACCACCCTTGATGGCACCCGGATCAATCTGCTCGGGAACATCGAACTCGAACAGGAAGCCCTGCACTGCCTGGAACGAGGTGCGGACGGCGTCGGGCTTTACCGCACCGAGTTCCTTTACATCAACAAGCTCACGGACCCGACGGAACAAGAACATTACGACGCTTATCGCACCGTTCTCCAGATGATCGGGCCGACGCTGCCCGTCGTGATTCGCACGCTGGACGTGGGTGCGGACAAGTTCTCGTCGGTCTCCGGCTTGCTCAGTGTCGAGAAGAATCCGTTCCTGGGTCTCCGCAGCGTTCGCATCTGCTTGCAGAAACTGGACTTGTTCAAGACACAGCTCCGAGCGATCCTACGTGCGGCCGTCCATGGGAATCTGCGAGTCATGTTTCCCATGATTTCGACGGTAGAAGAGTTACGACAGTGCAAACACCTCCTGAATGAAGTGAAAGAAGATCTGGAGCACGAAGGAATCCCCTTCAAACGGGATGTCCCAGTTGGTACGATGATAGAAGTGCCCTCGGCGGCCCTGTTAGCGGACATCCTGGCGAAAGAGGTCGACTTCTTCTCAATTGGGACGAACGACCTGGTCCAGTACACGCTGGCCGCCGACCGCAACAACGAACACGTGGCGAATCTTTACAACCCCGCCGACCCGGCCGTGCTACGGCTGATTCGGATGGTGGTCGAGGCCGGCAGGGCCGAGGAGATCGACGTCAATGTGTGCGGGGAGATGAGCGGTGAAAAGCTCTACGCCCCACTCCTTCTCGGGCTGGGATTACGACATTTGAGCGTGACCCCGAGAAAGATTCCTGAGATCAAGCGTGTGATTCGCAACCTGAGTATTTCCGAGGCGGAGCGGCTCGCCCAGCAGGCCATGAAGATGGAAACCGCTCGCCAGGTCATGAGTTACTTACGAGACCAGTTACGACGTATCCTCCCCGATACAGTGGATTGACCCTGATTCGCACTTGCGAAGTCGCGGAACGGGCATCCCCGGTCGGTGGGTGGAGGCGACGTGGAACCACCAGTCAGAAGCTCGGAACTCGGAACTCGCTTCTCAGCCCCAAGGCTGAGCGGCGGGCCTCCACGCTCCTTGCTTCTCATCTCCTCGCGGTTCCTCCGTCGCGTCCCCCTCGGGAGGCACAGGAGGGGGCAATAACAGATTGCAGGATGCGGAGTGCGGACTTCGGAATGAAACCCGATCCCGCGGCTCCTGGTCCTCTTCTCTTTCGCCTCGTTGAGCATGCTCGGAGATAAACTCCGATTCCGTTTCCGCAAGGTCGGCGACCTGCGTCTCCTCAGCCATCACGACATGATGCGCTGCCTGGAACGCATGCTCCGACGCGGTGGAATCCCGTTCAAATCGACCGCCGGCTTTCATCCCGGCCCGCGCGTCGTCTTCGCTCTTTCCCTGTCCCTCGGCGTCGCCGGCAACGATGAAGTTCTGGAACTCGAACTCCTCCAACCCTGCGAGGACGAGGATGTGCGAACCCGCCTGAACGCCGTGGCTCCCGCGGGCCTCGAGTTCACGCGCGTCGCCGTCGTGCCGATGAAAGCGACCGCAGTGCCCCGCCGGCTCGAGTATGCGCTGCCCATCCCCACGGATCGTGTCGCCGCTCTCTCCGAACGCTGCCTGGAACTCCTCCGCAACGACAAGATCTGGGTCGAACGCCAACGGCCGCAGCCCAAACGGCTCAACATTCGGCCTTACCTCCGCGCTCTCCGAGTCGACCATGTCTCCGCCTCGACGCCGCAAGCGGAGCGAACGCGAGGCAGCGGCTACTCCCTTGATCGCGAAAGCAGCCTCACCACTTCCGACGGCCAGACCGCTTCGCCTTCTCGCCTGCTGAAGAACGCGGATCACCTGCTCGTCCTCGATCTCTGGGTGACCGGAACCGGGACGGCCCGTGCGGATGAATTACTGGATCTCCTGGGCGTCCGCGATGTGCAGGACGCCGGCGCCGTGCTCGAACGGCGCGTGCTGGAGATCCGCGACGAACACCCGCCGAGCGACTCGGCGGACCAACCGCCGGACGGTCCGGCGGAGAGTATGCCGCTCGACCCCCACCGGGCTGCCCCGGTGGAAGTGCGGCCGGAATCGAACCAACCTGCCGGGCTCTGGAATGGCCCGGTGGTGGAGTAAGACCCTTGCTTGCCGCCGTTCTGCGGCGAGTGAACGAACCAAGGCCGACGAGATCTTCAGCCGAACTCGGAACCTCCGACGGCAAGATCTCCGGGCCCCAAACCCGCGCGGGTGAGTGCGACCCCCGCCCACAGTGAGACCTGTCTGATGAAGAAAGAAATGCTGATCAACGTCCTCCAACCGGAGGAGTGCCGCATCGCCATCGTCGAGGACGGCGTGCTCGAAGAACTCTACGTCGAGCGTGCCAGTCAAGAAAGCTACGTCGGCAACATCTACAAGGGCCGAATCGTCAACATCGAGCCGAGCATCCAGGCTGCCTTCGTCGACTTCGGCATCGGCCGCAACGGCTTCCTCCACGTCTCGGATGTGGCCCCAGCCTATTACAAGCATCTGCTCTCGAAGGCGGATCTCGCGGACTATGAATCCGAACTCGAGCGCCAGTTCACCGGCGGCTCCGATCGCGATGCGTCCGAATCCCCCTCGGGTGGCCATGGTCGTGTTCCGCGCGGCCGTGGTCGAGGCGATCGCGAGGAGGGTGGCGAGCGAGGCGAACGCGCACCCCGCGAGATGAAGACCTGGCTGCCGCGAACGTCTGATTCGCAGGGGGGCGAGGTCAGCGATGATCCCGATTTTGGTGCGGGCCTCGTCGACGGCGGCGGGCCGCGGCACGAGTTCGTCGAGGAAGCGTTTGAAACCTCCGGCGAAGCGTTCGTGGTCGACAAGCCGGAGGTGGGCGAAGGGCTCATCGAGGAAGTCCTGAAGGAAGCGCCGCCGGCCGTGGATGAGGATCTTGGCGATTTCGGCGTCGGGCTCGATGTCGGGACGGAAGAGCCTCTGGCTGCGGCCGAGGAACCCGCCGCCGAGGCCGCGGAGCCGGCGAAGGGCCGCCGACCACGCACCCGCAAGCCCCGCGTCAAGGCGGAAGGAGCCGAGGGCGAAACTGCGGATCCCAAGGCGAAGAGCCGCCCGCGCCGCGGCCGTGGCAAGGCCGAAGAGCCCGCCAGTGAAGAAGCCCCGGCCAACACCGAGACTCCACCCGACGACAAGCCTCGCTACATGGGCAGTGCCGAGCGACGCACCAGCGGCGAGGACGAGCCCGAGATCACGCCGTTTTTCGACGAGACCCCCGGCTTCGATCCTGACGGGCCCAACGATCGATTTGCCGAAGGCACCGCCGACCAAGAGCCTGCCGAGCCGATCGGTCGCTTCGGTGCGGAGGATCCGGAATCCGCGGAGGACTCCGAGGGCGAAGCACGCGAGATGGCCCAGGAAGAGAGTGGTTTCGCGGAAGCCCCGCTTAACGACGATGGCGAAGCCTCTCGCCCCCAGCGCGGCGGCCGCGGCAATCGCGACCGTGATCGTGGCGAACGTGGTGATCGTGGCGATCGCAGTGGCCGCAGCGGCAGTCGCGACCGTGATCGTGATCGTGATCGCGGCGGGGATCGCGGCGGGGATCGCGGCGGCGACCGTGGAGATCGAGGCGGCCGCACGGGTCGCAGTGGCCCCGGCGGAGGCCGTGCTGCTCCCGCAGGCCGAAGCGGGCCCGGCGGTCGCACCGGACCCCGCGATCGCGGACTGCCGCGGTTCCCGATCCAGGAAATCTTCAAGCGCGGTCAAGAGGTGATCGTTCAGGTCATCAAGGAAGGCATGGGCACCAAGGGGCCCACGCTATCCACTTACGTCAGCATCGCGGGCCGATACCTCGTGCTGATGCCCAGCCTTAACCGCGTCGGCGTGAGCCGCAAGATCGAGGACCACGAAGCCCGCCGTCGCCTTCGCGACATCATGGCGACCCTCGGCCCGCCCAAGGGCGTGGGCTTCATCGTCCGCACCGCTGCCGTCGATCGCGATGCCAAGGAGCTTCAGAACGACCTCGCGTACCTGCTTCGCCTCTGGCAGGTTGTCGTTCGACGCATCAAGCGGATGCCGTCGCCAGTCGAGATCTTCCGTGAATCGGACATGATCACGAGGACGATTCGCGACATCTTCTCACCGGATATCGACACGATCTGGGTGGACGAACCGAATGCGTTCGCCCACGCCAGCGAGTTCCTGCAAGTGGTGATGCCTCAGTTTGCAGGGCGAATCCGCTACTTCTCCGAGACGGAGCCGCTATTCCACAAGTACGGCATCGAGAACGAGATCGCGAAGATCAACCAGAAACGCCTCGACCTGCCGCAGGGCGGCTCGATCATCATCGAGCAGACTGAAGCTCTCGTGGCGATCGACGTGAACAGCGGGAACTTCCGCGCCGAGAACGACGCGGAAGAGACGGCGTATCGCATGAACATGCTCGCAGCCCGCGAGATCGCCAGGCAGCTTCGTCTCCGCGACCTCGGCGGCGTGATCGTCAACGACTTCATTGACATGCGGCGAGAGGAGCACCGTCGCAACGTCGAGCAAGTCCTGCGCGATGCCCTTCGTCGCGACCGGGCACGCACGAAGATCCTCCGCATCTCGCAGTTCGGCATCATCGAGATGACCCGCCAGCGAATCCAGCCCTCACTGAAGAAGCGAATCTTCAACGAGTGCCCTCACTGTCGTGCAACTGGCTACGTGAAGACGAGCGAAACTCTCTCCATCGACGTGATGCGAATGCTGCAACTCGCAGCCCATCGTTCGCCGGCCGTGCAGTCGATTCAGATCAATGTGCAGATGGAGGTGGCCCATTACCTGCTCAACAAGAAGCGGAAGGAGATTGCCGCCCTCGAAGAGCGGGCCAAGATGGAGATCCTGATCTCCGGCGTTCTGGGCGTCTCGCCGGACACGCTGGATTTCAAGTGCCTGGACCAGAACGGCAGCGAGGTGCGGTTGATGCCCGTCGTTCCTGTACGACTCGCCGGCGGTCGCGGCCCGCGTCTCGAGCGGGGGAGCGAACGGGAACGTGGCGATCGAGACCGAGGAGACCGTGGCGACCGGGATCGCGGCGAAAGAGGCGATCGTGACCGTGGCGATCGTGACCGTGGCGAGCGAGGTGATCGAGATCGCGGCGATCGGGATCGCGGCGATCGTGGCGACCGCCGTTCTCCGCAACCGCTTGACTAGTGAGAGACTTCCAGGCTTGTCTCAGCTGCGACGCGGAGACTTCGGATCGAATCGTAGGCGTCCTTGACGCTCCGCTCCGAAGACTCCGCGACGCAGCCAAGCTGAAGTGGTCGAGATCACGAAATCGTTCCTGGATACCTTGTCAGCTTTCACTCGCCCCTTGCCTTACTCATCCGTTCGGAACGTGATCGCGGGGAGGCCCGCCTTGTTGTAGAGGTTGCCGATCGGGTTCCACGCCCAGCCGTAGCGCACATACTTCGGGTACGGAACCCCGGGCGATGCCACCACAATGGTGTCGCCCTCGATCACGGCATCGCCCCACACGAACTGCCTGTCCTCCCCTGCGATGGCGAATCCCAGGAGCTTCGTGTCGCCGGGCTTGATGGTCAGACCGCCGCCGAGGTGCTTGAAGTACAGGCGGATCTTGTCGCCCTTGGGCAACTCAATCTGCATCTCCTTGAACTCCGGTCCGGAATACAGCAGATCCTTCTCGCCATAGACGAGGTTCCTCGCGACCAGCGAGAGGCGACGGCCGACCTCCTGCTTGTTCTTTGGGTGGATATTGCCAGGGTCGCCGATGTCGATCGTCATCGCGAGGCCCGTGTTGGGCACGGTGCGGACGGTTCGCCACTGCGATTCGCGAAGCTCGGCCCAGCCTGGTTCGAGCGGCCTGGTTTGCAGACTGTTGAGATTCGCAAGCGAGACGATCAGGAAGGGAAAATCGCCAACGCCGAAGCGGGAACGCCAGTCCTCGATGAGCGTCGGGAGGAGTCGGCGATACTGGAGCCAAAAGGGGCCGTTGGCTTCGCCTTGATACCAGAGGGCGCCTTTGATGCCGAACGGAATGAGTGGTGCGATCATGCCGTTGTAGAACGTCGTGATCGTCTTGTAATGCCCCACGAGGGGCAAGGGGGCCGGCTGTGTGATCTCGGAGGCTTTGGCACTCGCCTTGGCTTTCCAGGTGCCGGTGAGGCGAAGCTGGGCATTCGGGATTCCCTCTGGCTTCACGATCATGTTGCTCGGCCCCGAGCAGAAGCCGCCCGGCCCTTCCTTGCAATAGATCGCCGCCACGAGGAGATTCTTTCCCGGTTTCACAAGGTTCGCGTCGACATGATAGGTACGGACGCCGGAGATTGGTTTCGAGCCGATGAGCGTGCCATTGAACCAGACGAGATCCACATCCTTGATGATCGAGAGGACAAGCGAAAGATCGCGGCCCTTCCACGCTTCAGGAATCTCGATCGTGTGCCGAAACCAGACGAGTCCATTGTGGTCCTTCAATCCTGCCTCTTGCCAGGGCTTCGGCACTTCGAGATCCTGCCAGTCACTGGTGTCCAGATTGGGATCCGAGGCGTAATGCTTCTTCGCACTCGCGGGATCGATCGTGGCCACCCATTTTTCGAGAGCCTGGAAATAGTCCGTGTCGACCCCGCCCAGCGAATCGACCTGCTTCTGCAAGTCGGTGAGGCGGTCGGGGAAGTCGAAGGGCATCTTCTTGTTCAGGGCATCGCCGCTCACCCAGGCCTCGGCCGCGGTGGCGCCGACGGAGGCATGGATGATGCCGACGGGGATCTTCCGCGTCGTGCGGATCTGCTTCGCGAAGAAGTACCCGACACCTGTGAAATTCTTCGCGGTCTCGGGCTTGCAGACTTCCCACTTCGCCCGGGGCGGCACCTTCATGGGCACCAGCGAGGCGTAGAAGTCCACGGTGAAGGAGCGCAGTTCCGGGTCGTTCGCCTGCTTGATCTCCTCCTCCGCGTTTTGCGAGAGCCGCACCGGCCAGTTCATGTTGGACTGGCCCGAGCACAGCCAGACGTCGCCAAAGAGGATGTTGCGGATCGTCTCCGTTCGTGCGCCCGCCTGGACGGCGATCTCGTGAGGCCCACCCGCTCTGGCCGCGGGCAACTTCGCCTGCCAGCGCCCGTCCGCGGCTGCGGTCGCTTCACCAATCGGCTTGCCATCGAGCGTGAGGCGAACTTGTTCGCCAGGCTTCGTCCATCCCCAGATGGGGGCAGCGATCTCGCGTTGAAGCACCGCGTCGTTCGAGAAGAGCGGATGCAGCAGAGGCAGATCGCGAGGCTGCGTCGGCCACCACGGTTGCGGCCCCTGGGGTTGGGCCTTGACGGCAGATCCCGCAAACAGGACAAGGCAGAGGGAGGCGATCAAGCTTCGCATGGAAATGAGCCCTGGCGTGTCGGGAAGAGACGGTGACAAGTATGATAGAAGCCCATGCGGTTTGCCAGTATGTCTTCTTCCGGAGAGCGATGTCAGCAACACCTGAGATTCCCAAAAAAGGCCGTCTGCTCGGCGTGGACTACGGGACGGTGCGCGTCGGCCTGGCGGTCTGCGATCCCGATCGCATTATTGCCTCGCCCCTGGAAACCTACACGCGCCGCACTCTCGCGGAGGATGCGATTTACTTCGCGAACCTTGTGCGGATCGAGCGTGTCCTTGGCCTGGTTGTCGGCCTCGCGATTCATGTGAATGGGGATGAGGGCATCAAGGCGAAGGAGTGCCGGGATTACGCCGCCTGGCTCACGGGGGTCACGGGCTTGCCCGTGGCGATGTGGGACGAACGCTTCACGAGTTCCCTGGCCGAGGACGCCTTGTTGGAGGCCGGCCTGACGTCCAAAAAGCGAAAGAGCCGCCGCGACCGTGTCGCCGCGCAGATGATCCTTCAAGCTTATCTGGAAGCCGATCGGCAATTCCGACGTTGAGGCACGATCGTCGAAGGAAGTCACCTTGTGATAGCCGCTTTCCTGTCCACCCCGCACAATCGGTTCAGCCGGACCTCCAATCCCGGGCCTTGAAATCCCCGGCAGCTTACCTAGGTTGACATGACAAGTCTCTCCCCGTTGGATACCGAAGGTCCGGCACGGACGCATGGTTCGTCGAAGTTGTTTCGTCCCCTGTTCCAACTGAGGGTTGCACATGGCCGGCCGTTCGATTCGCACGTTTACGGTTCTTCCGTGCCTCCCCGAACGCCTCTCGCCGCTCCACAAGCTCGCTTACAACGTCTGGTGGTGCTGGAATTCTGACGCGGTCGCACTGTTCTACCGCATCAATCCGGACCTCTTCGAGGCTCTGGACCACAGCCCCATTCGACTCCTCGGAGCCACGGAGCAGAGCCGATTCGAGCAACTGGAACATGACGAAGGCTTCCTCGCTCACATGGACCGAGTTCACCAGAACCTTGAACAGTATCTCAACGCGTCGACCTGGTTCCAGGACAAACATCCCCAATCCGCCGGGGCTCAGATTGCGTACTTCTCCGCGGAGTTCGGCCTTCACGAAAGCCTGCCGGTCTATTCGGGCGGCCTGGGAATCCTCGCGGGCGACCATCTCAAGAGTGCCAGCGACCTTGGCCTGCCGCTGTCCGGCATCAGCCTGATGTATCGCGAAGGCTATTTCCGGCAGTATCTCAATCTCGACGGCTGGCAGCAGGAACGCTACCCCGAGAACGACTTCTTCAATCTGCCGTTGGTTCCGGAACTCGACGAGCAGGGCAAGCCGCTGCTCGTGAGTGTGACCCTTCCGGGCCGAGAGGTGCTGATCCGCATCTGGCATATCCAGGTCGGGCGCGTGAAGCTTTATCTCCTGGATGCCAACATTCCACAGAACCGCCCTGAGGATCGAGCGATCACCGCTCAGCTTTACGGCGGCGATCAGCATACGCGCATCCAGCAAGAGATGATCCTTGGCATCGGCGGGATTCGCTTCCTGAAGGCGATCGGCAAACTGCCAACCGTCTGCCATATGAATGAGGGTCACGCTGCGTTCACCGTGCTCGAGCGAATCCGCTTGCTCATGGAGGAGCAGAAGCTCGATTTCGCCACGGCGGCCGAGGCCATCAAGGCGGGCACCTGCTTCACCACGCACACGCCGGTGCCCGCGGGCAACGATGCCTTCCCCATGACGATGATCGAGCAGTATCTCGGCGAATACCTGCACCGCATGGGCCTGGATCGCCAGGCGATCGCGACGCTTGGCCGCCAGCATCCGCAGAACGAGAGCGAACCGTTCAGCATGACGGTCCTCGCCATCAAACTCGCCAATACCTCCAACGGCGTCAGCAAGCTTCACGGCGTCGTTTCTCGCAAGATGTGGCACGAACTCTGGCCTACCTTGCCGATCAGCGAAGTGCCCATTGGCTCGATCACCAACGGCGTTCACACGCAGACCTGGCTGTCTCCGGAAATCGCTCAGCTTTACGATCGCTACCTCGGCGTGCAGTGGGAGAAACAGCCCACGAACTTCACGATCTGGAAGCGAGTGGAGAGCATCCCGGACGCGGAACTCTGGCGGACCCACGAACGCTGCCGCGAGCGGCTCGTGGCCTTCGCGCGTCGCCGACTCAAGGCGCAACTCAAGCGTCGCGGCTCACCGCCAAGCGAAGTGGAAGCCGCCGAGGAGGTGCTCGACCCGGAAGCACTGACCATCGGCTTCGCTCGCCGCTTCGCCACCTACAAGCGCGGCGACCTTCTGTTCCGCAACGTCGAGCGGCTGGCGACGTTGCTGAATAACAAGGATCGTCCGGTCCAGATCATCTTCAGCGGCAAGGCGCACCCCAAGGACCAGGGCGGCAAGGAACTGATCGCGCGTGTCGTTCAGATGGCCCGCCGCCACGACTTCCGCCGGCGAGTGGTTTTCCTCGAAGACTACGACATGAACGTCGCACGCTATCTCGTGCAGGGCGTGGACGTCTGGCTGAACAACCCTCGTCGTCCGCTGGAAGCCTCGGGCACCAGCGGTATGAAGGTGTGCCCCAACGGCGGCCTTAACCTTTCCATTCTCGATGGCTGGTGGTGCGAAGGATACGACGGCGACAACGGCTGGGCCATCGGTGCGGGTGAAGAGTACACGGACCTGCACTACCAGGATGAAGTCGAGAGCCGCTCGCTTTACGACCTCATCGAGCAGGATCTCGTGCCGCTCTTCTACACTCGTGGCAGTGACGATCTGCCTCGCGGCTGGATTCGGCGGATGAAGCGGGCGATCATGACGCTCGTCCCCGCCTTCAACACCAATCGCATGGTGGAGGAATACACCGAGCGTTGCTACGTGCCATCGCATGGGCGCTACGCGAAGCTGGGTGGCGACCACTTGAAAGCCGCCAAGGAACTGGCTCTCTGGCGTCGCAAGATGCAGGCGGACTGGGGCCACGTGAAGATTGAAGGCGTGGAGACGCCCGCGAACGACACGCTTCGCGTGGGGGCTGTGTTCCCCGTGAAGGTGAAGGTGAACCTGGGCCATCTTTCGCCGGACGACGTGGAGGTGCAACTCTGCCACGGCGTGCTGGACGCGATGGGCGACATCGCGGAACCGAAGGCGATGGCCCTTCGCCCCGAGGGGCCTAACGGCAGCCAGGGAATTGTTTTCTCGGGCAAGGTTCTCTGCCAGGCCAGCGGCCAATTCGGGTTCAGCGTCCGAGTCCTGCCGAAGCATGTGAACCTGCCGCACCTGTTCGAGACGGCCCTGTGCACCTGGGGATGAGCCACGCGATTTGGGGAGTGGTTCCCCTGGACAAGTTCAAGCCCACTCGCTGTCACGAGTGGGCTTGTTTCGTGTTCGACACCACGAGGGTGGGGCCACGCCGATGCCGCAGCGCGACGTGCCATGATCGATCTCTGTGAAGGAAGGACGCCGATGAGCCGGGTGACTGATCACTTTGAAATCGCCTCTCGCTCGCTTTCGGGCGGTGTGTCGTCCTCGACCCGCGTGAACAAAGCGCTGGGCCATCCGCTTTACATCCGGGAGGCTCACGGTTCCAGGGTTCGCGATCTCGACGGCAACGAATACCTCGACCTTTGTTGCAGCCACGGAGCGAACCTGCTGGGCCATGGCGACCCACGGGTGCGTGCGGCCATCGACGCCGTGCTCGACCGCGGCTTTCCCTCTTCTTACGAGGACGAGTCCGTCGCGGAATTCGCGAAGCTGCTCTGCGAAACCGTGCCCTGCCTTGATCGCGTCCGCTTCACCTGTTCGGGCAGCGAAGCGACGATGCACTGCCTCCGCCTCGCGCGGGCCTTCACCGGCCGGCAGAAGATTCTGAAGTTCGAGGGCAACTTCCACGGCTACCACGATCAGGTGATGTTCGCGACGGGCACGCCCGCGGACAAACTGGGACCGGAGACGAACCCGACGGCATATCCCTCCTCCGCAGGGGTGACGGCGGGAATGGAGCAGAACCTCGTTCTGGTGCCCTATAACCGGCCCGACCTTTTTGAAGAAGCGTTCCACCGTCACGCTCACGAACTGGCGGTGGTCCTGTGTGAACCGATCTACTACAACGCGGGCTGCATCATTCCCTCGGCAGAGTTCCTCGCCACGCTCCGGCGTCTCACGCGCGAGCATGGTGTGCTTCTCATGTTCGACGAAGTGCTTTGTGCCTTCCGCATGGCACCCGGCGGAGCCCAGCAGTACCTGGGCGTGACACCCGATCTCTGCACGCTGGGCAAGTCCATCGGCGGCGGCCTGCCGCTCAGTGCCTTTGGCGGCCGTCGTGACATCATGGACCGCCTCATGCCCCTCGGCGACTGTCAGCACAGCGGAACCTACAACGCAAACCTCCTGGCCGTGGCGGCAGGCCTCGCAGCCGTTCGCGCCTTCGTGCAGCCTGGGTTTTACGACCACATTTTCCAGGTGGCCGATCGGCTCTACGGCGGCATGAACGCGATCTTCGACCGTCATCATGTTCCCGCTCGAGTTCAGGGCCTCGGCGCTCGCTTTGGGCTCTACTTCGGCATACCGGAACCTGTGCGAAGCTACCGCGACGCCGTGATGCACCACCGCGAGCACTTCCTCCGCTTCGTCCGCTCATCGATCGCTCACGGCGTGTACTTCCACGACTACGGCGGTGCAGCCTGCCATCACGGCTTCTGCGCCGCGACGACCCTCGCAGATGTCGACGATGCTCTCCAGCGACTCGACGACGCCGTGCGAGCGATTGCCTGAAACGGCTTACCTGACAACCACCCATCTCGCAACGCCCGGCAGACCCACGGAGTCCTTGCATGCGAATCGCCATTGGCCAGTTGGCGCAGGAGACCAACACCTTCAATCCGCTGCCAACGACCTGGCAGGATTTTGAAGAGTTCGGAGTCCTGCGCGGCGTGGATCTCGTGGAGAAGATGGCCCAGACCAACGAGCTCGGCGGCTTCATCCAGACCTTGCGATCCTGGCCGGAGGCTGTGGAAATTGTTGGCCTCCTTCGGCTCTTCGCATGGCCTAGCGGCCCGGCCACTTGCCAGACCTTCGAGCGATTGCGATCCGCGGTTGTCAGTTCGCTTCAGCAGGCGGGCCGTCTCGATGGTGTGCTCCTCGCGCTGCATGGTTCGATGGTCGCGGACGAGCATCCCGATGTGGAAGGGGAGATCCTGGAAGCGGTGCGAGCCGCGATCGGGCCCTCGGTTCCCCTGGTGGCGACGCTCGATCTGCATGCGAATGTGACGCAGAAGATGATTCGCCACGCCGATGCGCTCGTGGTCTTTCACACGATCCCGCACATCGACGTCTTCGAGACCGGTTGCCGGGCGGCGACTCTCCTCAGGCGAATGCTCGACGGCGCCCGGCCGACGATGGCCTGGCGGAAGATTCCCCTGGTGTTACCGGTCGAGCGAGCGAACACCGGCGATCCCGCGAGTGTGAGCTATCACTTTCGCGAGGAGTTGCAGGCGCTCGAAAAGCAGCCCGGCACTCTTGCGGCAGGGCTGCTTTCCGTGCAACCCTGGCTGGACATTCCCGAGCTTGGTAGTTCCGTGATCGTGGTGACGGAGAACGATCTTCCCCGTGCCACGTCCCTGGCCGCGGATCTGGCCAATCGCCTCTGGCAGCGTCGCAACGATTACATGCCGGACCTCGTGCCGGTCGCCGAGGCCGTGGCCGAAGCGGCGCGTTGCCAGGAGGCCGGGCTGGTGGCGCTCGGCGATGGCGCTGACTCCACCAACTCGGGCGCACCGGGCGACGGCACATGGGTGTTGCGGGAACTGTTGAAGCACCGCTGGCCGCGCGGTGCTCTCGCCACCATGGTGGCACCGGAGGTGGTGGCCGACGCCCAGCGAATCGGGGTAGGAAGTATTCGCACCGGGCCTGTGGGCGGCGTTCGCGATCATCGGTTCTCGAAACCGATCGACCTCACGGCGAAGGTGCTTCGACTCTTCGACGCCAAGTTCGTGCTCAATGGCCATATCGCCCGGAACCTGGCGATCGACATGGGGCCCTCGGCCGTGCTTCAGAGCGGCGACGTGTTCCTGATCGTGACGTCGCGATCCGGTCCTCACTTCGCACCGGAGCTTTTCCTCGCGGCGGGCTTCGATCCTTACACTGCCAGCGTGCTGGTGGCGAAAAGTCCCTGCGGATTCCGCTTTGCGTATCAGGGCCGTGCCGCCAAGATCATCAGCCTGCAAAGCCCCGGTTGCGCGGCTCCGGACTTCTGGAATTATGACTTTCGGAACATCCCACGGCCCTTGTGGCCCTGGGATCAGGACGAGAATCTATTTCGCGAGTCGCTCGATGGGGACCTTCAAGAACTGAACCGTTGAGCCCGACAGGAAGACAGTGCCCACATGGCGATCGTCGAGCGGCACCGCGCGGGCGGAGTAGAACCGTGCGGCGATGCTCATCTCCGGAAGTAACGTGACCGTGCGGCCACCGTTCCACGTTTTCCCGTCATCCTCCGAGAAGTTGAACCGCAGCCCCTTGTTCATGGTGCCCACGCCCCACGTCACAAGCACCCGGCCTTCTGGCAGCATAGTGAGGTATCGCCCCTCGGCGTTGTCGCCCTCGGGCGGCGCTGGAAAGTCTTCGACGCGATTCCAGATCCGTCCCTCGTCGGTCGAACGCAGAAACTCCTTGCCCATCGCCAGGAGAGTGCCCTTCGAGGTACGAGAGATCTGCTGAAACGCCTGCGGCTTGCCGGCCGGGGCCGAGAGCAGGAAGGGGGCGACGGCGTTCGTCTTCGGGTCGAACAGCACGGGCGGCCCGGCCCGCAGCGGCAGCAGCCAACGCCCCTCGCTCCAGGGCAGCACATTGTGCCGCACCGCACCGAGATGATGGCCGTCGACGGGGCCGACGAGCCCTTGCTCGCTCCACGTACGACCCTGGTCGCTGCTCACGGTGTAAAGCAGGGCGCGTTCGTAGTAGTTGTCCTTGGCCTTGTCGTCCGCGATGTAGTTCCACGTCACGAGCACGCGGTCGTCCGGCAGCGTGTCGGCGGTGCCGGGATAGATCTCGAACTTCGGCGCTTCGCGGATCGACTCCGGTCGTTTGCCTGTCGTCGCGATCGGTTCAGGCTTCTCCCAGGTCTCGCCGTTGTCCGTGGAGCGAACACGCATGAGCACGTTCGGCCCCTTGTAAACGACCACGAGCGTGCCATCCTTCGTTCGGCAAACGGAGGGATGCACATGCCCGCCGGCCTTGGGCGAAGTCGCCACCACAACCGGATGGTCCATGGCGAAGAGGGGGCTCGCCAGCATCATCACGAGGCCGACAAGGGTCAGTGAACAGCGTGCAAGGGGGAAGATGCGAAGCATCGTGGAGAGCTTCCTGTCAGGAGGAAAGAAGGGTGAACGTCTTGCCATTCTGAGGCGTGAGAACCAGCGTTCCCTTGAATTTGCGTCCGTCTCGATCCTTCACCCGCAGTTCCCAGTCGTGGTAGGTCTTGGGTAGCGTGTCGTCGTAGGTATATTTTCCCTTGAGGATCGTACCGACCGTCAACGGATCACGCTTGCCGTCCTCCGCTCTCACGACGGAAGGCAAGCTTGACATGCTTGACATGCTTGACATCAAGGCCAGGGCCATGATCACCCGCATGCTGTGCTCCGCCTCACGGACTGCTTAGATGAACTTCGTAACCCCCGGCACCGGCACGCCGGGAACGTTGTGGTCGCCCCATGCGAAGGTCTTTGGCACCAGATCTTCCTTGGACGCGAGCATTTCCTTCCAGGTGATCTTCTTGCCGGAGTATGCGGCATTGCGGCCCATGATCGCCATCAAGGTACTCATCGCGGCGGACTCGCCATCGTTGATGATCTTGCCACTGCGGATGCCCGCGATCAGTTCGTCATGCTCGACATCGTACATCGACTTGGACTCAGCTTCGTACGTCCACGGGTTGCCTCCAGTCGGAGTGATCGTGTGCCGCATCAGTTGAGCCTGGCCCTTGGTGCCCATGACGTGGTCGTTCACATCCGTCTGGCAGCCGGGGATTTGCCGGCAGAATGAGAAGACCTTCCGACCGCCGGAGAACTCGTAGACGGTGGCGAAGTGGTCGAAGATATGGCCCCACTTGGAATCTGTTCGCACCTGTCGGCCGCCAAGGCTGACGGCGGATTCGGGCACGGCGCCGTTGAGCACCCAGCGGGCCTTGTCGATGTTATGGCAGTGCTGTTCGACGATGAAGTCGCCGGAAAGCCAGGTGAAGTAGTACCAGTTGCGCAGCTGGTATTCCATCGGGCTCCACTTGGGGTTCTCGCCGCGATGCCAGAGGGCGCCGGTGAGGAATGTGCTGTGAATCGCAGCCACATCGCCGATGAGCCCATCGTGGATGCGCTTCACCGTCTCGCGTTTGCCGGCGTCGTAGCGGTAGCAGAAGCCGGAGCACAGGCTCAGCGACTTCTCCTTCGCGAGCCGGGCGGACTCGATTACAGAGCGAACCCCGGCGGCATCGACCGCGACGGGCTTCTCGCAGAAGACGTGCTTGCCCGCCTCGATGGCGGCTCGAAGCTGCATCGGTCGGAAGCCCGGCGGCGTGCAGAGCAGCACCACGTCGACATCGCTCTTGAGGAGTTTGTCGAAGCCCTCGAAGCCGTCAAAACAACGGTCCGGCGTGACATCGAGTTTCTCGGCGACGTTCTTTTTCTTCTTCAGAGCCGTCAGGCTGTCCTGAAGTCGATCCATGAAGACGTCGCACATCGCAGTGAGTTTGAGGTTTGGGTCCGATTGGAGCGCGTTGACGGCAGCCCCCGTACCGCGACCGCCGCAACCGACAAGGCCGATGCGAAGCGTGCGGTCGTTGGCCGCGGCGAAGGCGCCTGCGTGCAGCGTCGCAGCGCCGACGGCCGCGGAAGCGGCGAGGAACTTACGGCGAGAAGGAGCGGTCTTCATTGGCATACCCTCGAAGAGAGAACTCTAAAATCAGGTATCAGAAGCCAGGTTAGCAAAGTTCCTCGATCGGCTCGCCGCTGGGCAGCACGGGCACGGGTCGGCCGGTGCCGTCGAGGTAGCTCGTCTCGGTATTCACGCCCAGGTGCCGGTAAACGGTCGCGAGCACATCCTGAGGCGTCTTCGGATTCACTTTCGGGAAGGCGCCGTGCGCATCGGATTCGCCCACCACGCGGCCGCCCTTGATCGGGCCGCCGGCGAGGGCCGCACTGAAGACGCCAGGGTAGTGATCGCGGCCTGCGTTCTTGTTGATGCGAGGTGTCCGCCCGAACTCGCCCCACGAGAGCACCAGAGTCGTGTCCAGCAAGCCACGCGAATCGAGATCCTCGATCAAGGCGGAATAGGCCATGTCCCAGCGCGGCAGGAAGCCCTCACGCATCGACTCGAAGCCCTTCACATGGAAGTCCCACCAGCGGCAATCGACGGTGACGAGCCGCACCCCGGCCTCGACGAGTCGGCGAGCCAGGATGATGCGCTGGGCCCAGTTCGGCGCTCCACAGCGATCTGCCGCCCCGGGATCGAACGCCGGCATGAAGCCGTAGCGTTCGCGGAGCTTCATCGGCTCTTTCTCCAGGTCGAATGCGTCGCGGGCCGCCGGCGATGTGATCATGCTCCACGCGCGGGACCGGAAACGATCCGCGGCATCCATCTGGCCGTTAAAATCCACGTCCCGTCGAAGTGCATCGAACCCCGCAAGCAGCGACTTGCGATCATCCAGTTGTTCCGCGGTGATCCCTGCGGGCGGATCGAAGTTCGGCAGCTTGAATGGCCCCGGCTGTGCGGGATCGACCTGCGTTTCAAACGGCTTGTGCGCCACGCCCAGGTAAGCCGAGCCGGTGCCAGGGTTCAACTTGGGAATCATCACATAGGACGGCATGTGCGGCGTGAGGTGCCCGATTTGCCGCGAGACAACGGAGCCGATGCTCGGGTGGATATTTTCGTCCGCCCGGGGGCCGCTGTTATACCCGGTGAAGCAAATCTGGTCGCCCGCGGAGTGCCCGGCATCATGATGGTGCAGGCTGCGGACGATCGACCACTTGTCCATCAGCTTCGCCGTCTTCGGCAGCATCTCCGTGAGTTGAATCCCCGGCACGTTCGTGGCCAGAGGTTTGAACTCGCCGCGAATCTCCTCCGGAGCGTTCGGCTTCGGGTCCCACATGTCGTGTTGGGGCGGCCCGCCTCGCATCCAAAGGATAATCACGGAGTGATTGCGGGTATCGGAGCTCTTCGGGGTCGTCGCCGCCTTCGCTTCGATTCGCAACAGATCGGAGAGGCAAAGCCCGGCCGATCCCAGCAGGCCCGCGGTGACAAAGCCCCGGCGATCCGGACGGCGGAGCGAACGCTGAAAGTCCGTGCAACCCTGGCGTATGTTGGCGAGGCTCATGCGACAGTTACCTCAATGCAGCAGACAGAAACGTAGGCCATCGGACGACAGCCTGGAGGGAGTGACTACTACACTCTACCCGATCATGGCTGACGGTCCAGCCTAAAGTTTCGAGTTGCGAGAGACTTGAATGAGCAGCCACGACGCGGCTACTCACTCGTTCGCCGTCAGACGCGGCTCACGCCTGGGATCGCGGCTGGAACTGCGGAGCGATCGCCACGTACGGCAGGCCGAGCATCTTTTTGAAGGGGATGAACTCGCCGACGTCGTTTCCCTCGATGCGATGACCCACCCACTGTAGAAAGTATCCGACGACGATTCCGCCCACTCCCCAGTACCACGGAAGCACGAAGAGAAGCACAAGCCCCGCCATCGCGAGGGGAATGCCAGGCATGTGGATCCAGAAGTTCAAGCCATTCTGGTGGCGATCTAGCCAGTTGACGCGGGCTCGCCCTGCGAAGCCCAGGGCACGGCGAGCGATCGGGAATTGGTAGCTCATGCGGATAGCGTACGGGTCTCGTCCCGAGAGCGGCCAGCTTCGTAGAACAGACGCAGGCCACTCGACTCGCGAAGGAACTGACATGATCGCGATTGCTCCCTCGATCCTCGCCGCGGATTTCTCACGGCTTGGCGACCAGGTTCGTGAGACGGAAGCCGCCGGTGCGAACCGCGTTCATGTGGATGTGATGGACGGCCACTTCGTCCCCAATCTCAGCATGGGCTCCGTGGTCGTAAAGGGGCTGCGGCCGATCACGAAGCTGCCGTTGGAAGTGCACCTGATGGTGGAGGATCCTGGCATGTTCCTTGAAGGCTTCGCGAATGCCGGGGCCGATACGCTGATCGTGCATCTCGAAGTGTGCGAGGATCCCCGGCCGATTCTCTCGAAGATCCGAAATGGCCTGAACAAGAAGGTCGGCCTCGCGATCAACCCGGACATGCCCGTGGAGCGGCTCGAACCCTACCTCGCGGACATCGATCTCGCGCTGTGCATGACCGTGTTCCCGGGCTTCGGCGGGCAGGCGTACATTCCGGAGAGCAATGAACGAATCCGAACACTTCGCCGCCTTATCGCGAAGCATAATCCGAATTGCGATCTGGAAGTGGATGGCGGCATCGACTTGCACACCGCGCCCCAGGCCGCCGGCGCCGGAGCGAATGTGTTCGTCGCAGGCACCTCGATCTTCGGAGCGAAGGACGGAGCCACGGCCGCGACGAAGGAACTACTGCGTTCCACCACGGCGGCGTATCAGGGATAAGGCGATAAGGGTCAAGGTATCAACAACTGTCCGAGCAATGAGCGATCCGACTCGTCGCACACGGTTGATTCCAGCGCCGACCCTCCCACCCCTTGGTGGAATCATGTCGAAAGCTGGAATCACTCCCTTCTCGAGTTTAACATCATTACCACACTCGATTTCCGAATCGAGCAGTGACTGGAATCACGTCCGGTCACCGACCAAAAAGCGTCTATGATTCTGGTTCAATTGACGTGGGTTGAAACGGAAAACCCGACAGTTGTTGAGGCGCCAGCCCCAAGCAGGAAGAGATTTACCACAGAGTCACAGAGATCGGAGGGAGGAAAACAAAAAACGGGTGGTGCTTTCGACAAGGATAAAGCTATCGAATGACGCCAGAACGCTGACAGATCCCTTCTCGGAATCCCTTCATTCTCTCACTCTGAACTCTGTGAGTCTGTGGTAAGTTTCTTTCTTCCACTCGCCTGACTCCGTTTCGATGAGACGATAGGCGGACGATCACTCAATACCGCCACTCGATCCCGGCGTTGATCGACTGAACCCAGAAGTCCGAACTGGTGGCGTCGCGAGTCATCCCTTCGCCTCCGCCCACGAAGCTTGGCGTCGGGTCGAACACATCGGACGGTCGCATCACCTGGCTCAGATACTGGAAGTTATAGCTGACGGAGACTCGCATGTGGTCGGTGATCTGCCGACCCACGTTGAGGTTCATCGTGGGCATCACCGCGAAGCCGCTGTGCGATCGCTCTCCTGACACGGCAGGCCGCGTGTAGAAGCCGTACGGATCGACAGCGCCGTTCACGCGAAACGCTCCCTCGGCCAGCGTGGTGGTGCAGATATTGCCAAGAGCGAGCTTGCCCGTGCCGCCGAAGAACCATCGGCCTCGTTGCATCTCACCCGTCAGGCCGAACTGACCGCCGTTGAACTGATTGCAGGCGTGGATGTGGTCCTTGGTGCGAACGAGAAGGCCGTCCCCTCCCATCCGTTTGTTGTAAAGGTGCAGGCCCTCACTCAGGCGCGCATACCGGTAGCCCACCAGGGCATCAAGCCGGTACTCGTCAGTCCGCAGCAGCGATCGGCGATAGTTCAAGTCCGCGGTCTGATAGTCGGTCTCGGCAAGGGCCTGGAATGCACCGATGCCCACCTCCGGGCCGGAGAGTGCGAAGAAGTTTCCACGACCGCGACCCCGGCCGAGCCCCGAATTCTTGAGTGGGAGCAAGAGAACGCGGTCGGAAGGCGCGAAGAGGCTGAACCCTCTCCTCCCTTCTTCCAGGAAGAAAACACTCGCATCGATGCCACGAATCTGCTCACTGTCCAGCCAGGCGCCGCCCGTGAGAGAGAAGCCGATTCGCGTGCCCGTGTCCAGTGACTGCCCAGGGACGAGCGAGATCGGCACACGCTGTGATCGCGACCAGCCCACCTCGACTGCGGGAAGCAGCCAAAACCGCTCAAGCGGCGACGCCACCACGGCAGGTGCCAAAGGCGGAGCACTCAGTGGTGGAACGACAACGATCTCTTCCTGGGCGTCCAAGGTGGAAGCGCCGAGGAAGGCGAGCAAGAGCGTCGAGAGGCAGCGAGTCCAGTTCACGGAGCCCCTTTCACGCCACGCAGGGCGACATCGCGATCGGAGAACAGGGGAAAGAGGTACGTCTTGAGAAAGAGCGGAGCGTGCATCCCGTGATGCCGACCATTATGGCCTGTCCAGGCGAGGTCAGGCGACCAGAAGTGATTGCGAAGCCGGGGCGATTCCTCCTCGGCCAGGGCCTTCGGTTGAAAGCCGTACCGACCCGCAGCGGCAGCCGAGCGAAGGCGGTCCGTCGTTCGCACCACGCGCAGCACGAGGCCGAGGGCGATCCAGTCGCGTTCGCTGCAGTAGACATCAAATCCTTCGCGAGCCGCCTTGAGTGCAGGGCGGACGTCGTAATCCTTCGAGACGGACGGAGCCAGGAGCACCACACGGTCGACCGCGTCGCAGGGCAGGGCACTGCACGCGGCAAGGGCAACCGCGCACCCAGCACTGTGGGCCACCACCACCAGCCGTCGCTGCGGATCAAGCCTGCGTGTCTCCGCAAGTTTCTCCGCGAGGGCGGCTCCTTTTTCCTTCGCGTGCTTGTGATCGAACTGATCCAGGAGCAATCGCCGATGCCCATGTGACCACGGAAACACGGTGAGCTCGACCGGGCAGCCTTCGTCCGCATTGGTAAGGGCAAGGGCTGTGGAGCATCCCTTCAGATCGCCAGCCCCATCGACAACGAAAACAAGCGGGCGTGCCGGTTCCGCAGCGGGGGCGGACCCAGCGATGCCGACAGCGAGCACAAGCGAAAGCCGAATCATCACATAACCCGAGCGGCGGAAGATCGTAACTGACCCCACCTCATACTCATGATCCACGATTCGTGCAACTTCACTCCTTGCTCCTTTTTGCACCTTTCAGTCCTGGGTAGTCCTGGGTGAAGCCAAGTTTTCTGGGCCTTTAAAGTCGGTCACTCGCTCCGCGAGCGACGGCCTCTCATTGAGAAGCAGGCTGATTTACAGGAGATTCACCGCGTCCTCTTGATTCAGCAACCACTCGCGGAGCGAGTGGACGACATTGAAGACCCAGAGAATCAGGATGCACCCGAGTCCTGCGCGCCTCGATTGAAGCTTCGATGAATCCGTGACATACCTTCGAGATCAACCCAGGCCTCCGCGTGAATCTTCCTGGAAGAATCTTGTCGGGAATGCCGTATCTTATCCTGAGCTTCCGGCAGTTCGGATCGAGGCGAACTTCATGCTGTGCTTGTGCTCGCAGAAGATGGACGCGGCGTCAGCGGCGATGGCGGGGATGAGCAGCCCGGCGATGCCTTCACGGCCGGACCTCGCGGCTCTCGCCGGCGGCATGCCTGCCCTGGCTCCGTCTGGGCTGCCTGGTGTTCCGGTGCCCGTGCCGCCGACGGGGCAAGTGGCCATCCCGGCCGGTCCGGGGCTGATGCTCCCGGGTCCGCCAGGGGCCATTCCCGCGGGGCCGCTGCCGCCGGGAGCCCAGATTTTGGTGCCGGGCCTGCCTGCACCTCCGGCTCCGGGGTTGCCCGCCGGGGCTGCGATCGTGGTGCCGGCCGCGGAGCTGCCGACGGCGGCAGTTCCCGGAGCTCCGCCCCTTCCCTCGGCTCCGACGATGATGATGCCGGCGCCTCCCGGAATGCCAGGCGTGCCGGAAGGTGCGTCGCTTGCGTTGCCGGCCGGGGGCGGTCCGCCGATGCCGCCGGGGATGCCGATGCCGACATTCAGCGCCATCGAGCCACCCGCGGGAGGGATTCCGTTTGCCGTCCCCGCTCCTTGCGCGACGGTGGACCCCTCGATCGTGTCGCAAGCGGTCGCAGCCGCGGCGGCCCGGGCGCAAATGCAATCCCTGGGAATCGACCTGACCGCCCCCGACGCGGCGAGTCAACTTGCGGGCCTCAGTGCCTCGGTCGATGCGAACGCTCCTGCATTCGACAGCTTTCCCTCGGGCCCACCCACGGACCTGTTCTCGGCCCTCTATGCCATGTCAGCAGCGAAGGCGATGGGCTTCGATATCAGCACACCCGCCGGGATGGCGGCCCTGACCGGGGCGATGGCCGCCGCTCCTCCGCCGCCGGACCTGTCCGCGATTTCGTCCGCGATGGACCTGGCCCAGCTGAACGCCGCCGCGACGGCACTCGGTGTGGATCTCGCCGCGCCAGGAGGTGCTGCGGCCCTGGCCGACACTCTCAACGCGATGGGCTCGCTGCCGGTGCCCGCGGTGGAGATTCCCGCGGGCCTGGCGATGGGAGCTCAGGTCGCCTCGATGAGCGGAGATCTCTTCGGAATTAACCCGACTCTGCCCGGCGGACCCGAAGCGCTGGCGGCCGCGATGGCCGCTGTGCCCCCGGTGCCTCCGCCACCCGCGATGCCTGAAGTGCCTGCGATGCCCTCGGCTCCTGCGATTCCAGGCCCCGTCGCCCCGGCATTGGCACTTCCCACGCCCCTTCTGACGGCGGACATGAGCCCTTTGAATGCGGTGAGCATGCCCAATCTCGCCGGTTTGAGCGGTCTCGCAGCCCTCGGGGGCATGGGAATGTTAGCGTCCGCGAGCTGCTCCGGAGCCTGCGCGGCGGCCGGCGGCTGATGTTGTGGTGCTTGCAGCCGTTCCGGCGTGCCGATTGGAAATTTCCCTTCATGGCCCTGTGGTCGTTTCCCGCTCCACTCCTAGAATGTCGTTTCCCAGTGAATCGGTGCCGAGGAGTAGCCGTGGCTGTACGTATCCGCATGAAACAGATGGGCCGGAAGCACCGGCATTACTATCGAATCGTGGCGATCGATCATCGCCAGCCGCGTGATGGACGTGCGATTGAAGAGCTTGGCTCCTACGATCCCCACGTCGCCAACAAGGAAGAACGGGTCAAGCTCGTGCCTTCCCGCATCAAATACTGGCAGAGCGTCGGGGCGATTCCCTCCGAGCACTGCGCGGCGATCTTCAAGAAGTTCATGAAGAAGTGGGAAGAGAAGGAAGCCCTGGACCAGGCGGCCACGACCGCGGCTCCTGCGCCGGCGGTTGAGCCCGCCCAGGCGTAATCGCCTTCGAGTGCGTTCGATGATGTTGCGACGCACGATCCGCTTCGATGTGCTCACGCTCTTCCCCGGCCTCTTCGAAAGCTACCTGGGGCAGAGTCTGTTGCACGACGCCATCCAGGCGGGTCTTGTTGAAGTCCACTGCTGGAATATCCGCGACTGGACGGCCGACAAACACCAGAGAGTTGACGATCGTCCGTTTGGCGGTGGGCCGGGTATGGTCATGATGGCCCAGCCTGTGATCGACGCGGTCGAGACTGTGCAAGCCAAGGCGGAAACGCCCGGTCGAGTCGTGATGCTGACACCGGCAGGGCAACGGCTGAATCAGGCTGGCGTGGCGGATCTTGCGAAGGAACCTCGGTTGCTGCTGCTCTGCGGCCGATACGAAGGCTTCGACGATCGCATCCGCCAGGTGCTTCAGCCCACGGAGATCTCCATTGGAGACTTCGTCTGCAATGGCGGCGAGGTTCCGGCGATGGTGCTGATCGACACGGTGATTCGGCTCATTCCGGGCGTGCTCGGGGATGAGCTAAGCGCGGCGGATGAGTCCCACAGCGAGCCAGGGCGGGTCGAGTATCCGCAATACACCCGGCCGCGAGAGTATCGAGGGCTTAACGTTCCTGATGTCCTCGTCAGCGGCAACCATGGGGCGGTCGCGAAGTGGCGGAAGGAACAATCGGACGCGCGGAGCCTAACGAACAAAGTCTTAGACGCGGCGGATGCCGCACGGAAAGGGTTGAGTGGATCATGATTAACAAGTTCATGTCCGTGATCGAACTGTCACAGACCAAGTCCGACGTTCCTGAATTTCGCATTGGCGATCGCATCGAAGTCCACCAGCGTTTGCTCGATGGCGTCAAGGAGCGCGTCCAGGTCTTCGAAGGCGACGTGATCGGGCGTCAAAACGGCGGCACTCGCGAGACCGTCACCGTTCGCCGCATTGTGCAGGGCGAAGGTGTCGAGCGAATCTTCCCAATTCACTCGCCCCGGATCGCGAAGATCGTGGTGAAGAAGGCGGGTCTGGTTCGCCGGGCCAAGCTGTTCTACCTGCGTGACCGCGTGGGGAAGGCGACGAAGATCAAGGAAGATTCGAAGCGTCAGGGAACGCTGGACGCCGCCATCGCCAAGGCCGCCGTGGACGCCGCCAAGGCCGCCGCGGAAGCCGCCAAGGCCGCGACTGCCGCGGGTGGCGAGAGCAAGAGCTCCCAGAAGAAGAAGGCCCGCAAGGAAGCCGCCGCCAAGGGCAAGTAAGGCATCATGAGAGACGCGGGCTTTTCCCGCTGGCCGTACTGGCGACGCTGGTTCGGCCAGCGTTCGGAGAGAGCCGCCGCCAAATATCTTCGCAAATTGGGCTACCGCATCCTGGCCCGGAACGTCGCGGATCTCCGTGGCGAACTTGACATCCTCGCCCTCGACGGCCGCACTCTGGTGGTTGTCGAGGTTCGATCCACTTCTTCGACCGATCTCGAGCGTGCGGCCGCCTCCGTAAACTACACCAAGCAGAAGAAGCTTACCGACGCGACGCTCCGTTACCTCAACCGCCGCCACCTGATTGGCAAGATCGGCGTGAGGTTCGACATTCTCGCCGTGAGTTGGCCCCCGTCGGCGAAGGTGCCCACGTTCTGGCACATCCCCAACGCCTTCGAGTGCGTGGGGAAGTTCCAGTTCTACTCGTAAGCTGACGCAATCCATCTCACCCAATCACCGGCTTGATCACCTTCGCGGATTCGACGCCGGTGAGGCGTTGATCAAGCCCCTGATGGCGGAAGCTGAATCGCGTATGGTCGATGCCCATGAGGTGCAGAATCGTCGCGTGGAAGTCCCGAATGTGCACGGGATCTTTGACGATGTTGTAACTGAAGTCGTCGGTCTCACCATGGATGGTGCCGCCCTTGGAGCCACCGCCGGCCATCCACATGGTGAAACAGCGTGGATGATGATCGCGTCCGTAGTTCGTCTTGGTGAGGCCGCCCTGGCTGTAGATTGTTCGGCCGAATTCACCGCCCCAGATCACCAGGGTGCTCTCGAAGAGGCCCTTCCGCTTCAGGTCCTGGATCAGGCCCCAGCACGGACGATCGACGTCGCGGCACTGGTCCGGCATGCGGCCGGCGACGTTGCTGTGCGTGTCCCAGTTGTTGTGGTACACCTGCACGAACCGCACGCCCTTCTCGACGAGTTTGCGGGCCATCAGGGCGGTGTTCGCGAAGCTGCCCGGCTTCCGAGCCTCTTCGCCGTAGAGTTCAAACGTGCTCTTGGGCTCCTTCGCGAGATCGACGAGATCCGGTACGCTGGTCTGCATTCGGTACGCCATCTCGTACTGCTGGATTCGCGTGTTGGTCTCGGCATCGCCGATCCGCTGGTAGTTCATCTCGTTGAGTTGTCGCAGTCCGTCGAGCGTTTTGCGGCGAATCTCGCTGGAGACGCCGGGCGGATTGTTGATGAACAAAATCGGATCCCCCGCCGAGCGGAAGGAGACGGCCGCGTGCTCGCCCGGCAGGTAGCCCGACTGCCACAGCCGAGCCGAGATCGCTTGCACCTGCTCGGTGTTCGTCGGCTTCGCGACCATGACCACGAACGTCGGCAGGTTCTGGTTCAGCGAGCCAAGTCCGTAACTCGTCCAGGCGCCGAGGCAGGGTCGGCCGGTCACTTGATTGCCGGTCTGCATGTAGGTGATGGCAGGTTCGTGATTGATGGCCTCGGTGTTCATGGAGCGGATGAAGACGAGATCATCCGCCATCTTCGCGGTGTTGGGCAGTAGTTCCGAGATCCACATGCCGCACTGGCCGTGCTGTTGGAACTTGTACATTGACGGCGCGATGGGAAAGCGAGCCTGGCCGCTGGTCATCGTCGTGAGCCGTTGGCCCTTGCGAATGCTGTCCGGCAGGTCCTTGTCAAACCAGTCCTGCATCTTCGGCTTGTAGTCATAAATGTCCATCTGCGGCGGCCCGCCGACGGTGTGTAGGTAAATCACATGCTTGCACTTCCCCGGGAAATGCGTCTGGGGCAGGGCTGCGTTCAATCCCGTCGGCGTCCCTGGCTCGGCCGCCTGCCCCGAAAGCGTGGCGAGAGCCGCGCCGCCCAGCGACAGCCCCAGGGACGCAAACATCTGGCGTCGCGTCTCCGTTCGCCTCCACTGCTGGAATACAGGCTCCGCGAGGAAGTCGACGAGAGGCAGCTTCATGGGAGACTCCTAAGAGACTGTCAGGATCAATTGGACTGTGGCACCTGGAACGAAGCACTACCGATTACATCAATTCTCTAGTTTTGTCACTGTCACACTCTGGATCACATAGGAACCGGAGTTCATGGTGAAGTTGTATGCCCACATGTTCACGAACTGAGCATCGTCGATGCGCCACTTCGCGGTGTGCCATTCTTGGTTGTCCGGTATGTCGTAAGGTTCTGCTTTCATGTAGCCCGTCGTCGATTCATAGGTTAGCGTAAGCTTGGCGGGGTCGTTCTCCACGTTTCGGCGAACGACGACGCAGTCCGGATCCGCGGCCTTGGCGGCCTTGTATGCAGCCATCACAACCTTGGCATAATCGGCCGCCGTCTGATCGCGGCCCGTGCCGTTGGGTGGTTCGTTCCAGACTTCCCAGTAAGTGATCCGCCCCTTGCAGTGCTTCACCACTTCGGAGACATAACGACTCCAGCCCTCCAGATTGTTGACGGGCAGGGAACCTCGTGCGTCCTTGGTATTCCAGCCTGGATTCCCGATGAGGAAGCCACCAAATACGCCCTTCTGACTTTCAAGGTAAGTCATCTGCTGGTCGAGTGTTTCCCAGTTCCACTGGCCTGGTTTGGGCTCGACGGCTCCCCAGCCGCTCTGCACCGTGCGATAATGCCGAACGCCGATCTGGGTCATCTGCGGAATCCATCGCGCGTTGTCACCTGCCGAACGATTGTGGATGTGACACGCGCCGATGCCGAAGGGGCTCCACGTCTTCTCGCGCTCGGGCGTGGCGGGATTGTCCTCCGCGATGAGCTTCATGGGGGACGGCATCCCGCAAAGCACGCCGAGCAACAGTACAAGCATCACGATGGCGGGGCGGAGTCTTCGTTGCCCCGTCATCACGGGCCACCTCACTCGTTGAAGTTCGGGCGTTTCACTTGCAGAGGGCTTCATCAAGGTTCATGATCTCGTTCGCAAGCATCGTCCATGCGGCGAGTTCGACGACGTCCAACTTCGCATCGGGCTTGGATTCGCCGAAGGTGATGAGCTTCTTTGCCTCCTCGGGTTTCGCGTGGAAGTCCTTCCTCAACTCGCCAAGCGATGCGGATACGATCACTTTCTCCTCCGAACGGAAGGGGCGGGCCACCACTCGCCGAGCGAGGAAATCCAGGCGATCCGCGTCGGAAGTGCCGCCTTCCTTCAAGGTCTTTTCTGCGAGACCACGGGCGGCTTCGACGAACTGCACATCGTTCAGCGTCAACAATGCCTGTAGCGGTGTGTTGGTGCGCTCGCGGCGGACGGTGCAAGTCTCGCGATTCGGGGCGTTGAGCACTTCCATCGCCGCGGGTGGGGCGGCTCGTTTCCAGAAGGTGTACATGCTGCGGCGATACAGATTCTCCCCCGCGTCCGCCTTGTAGTTGCGGGTGTTGCTGCCGATCATCGCGACCGCCTCCCACACGCCTTCCGGTTGGTACGGCTTGACGCTGGGGCCACCCAACTTGCGGACGAGCAGGCCGCTTGACGCGAGGGCCGTGTCGCGGAGCATCTCGGCATCCATGCGAAAGCGAGGTCCGCGAGACAGCAGACGATTCTCGGGATCTTTCTCGCGTTTCTCGGGCGTCACCTGTGCGGATTGCCGATACGCTTGTGACATCAGCATCAACTTGAAGAACTTCTTGACATCCCAGCCCGATTCCCGGAACTCGATCGCCAGCCAGTCGAGCAGTTTCGGATGACTGGGCTGATCGCCCGTGATGCCGAAGTCGCCCGCGGTTCGCACGAGCCCGTTGCCGAAGACTTCGAGCCAGAAGCGATTGACCGTGACACGAGCCATGAGCGGATGATCCGGGCGGGTGAGCCACTTGGCCAGCCCGAGCCGATTTCGAGGCAGTTCGGCGGGAAGTTCGGGCAGCGACTTCGGGGTGGCCGCCTTTACCTGATCGCGGCGCTGGTCGTACTCGCCGCGGAAGAGTGTGTAAGCCGTCGCTTCGCCCTCGCGTTCCACGGCCACGTGGGCCACGGTGCCGCGGGATTTCAGCACGATTTCCTCGGCTTCGAGCGCCGAGAACTTGCCGTCGAGTTCGCGGTACTGCTTGTCGAAGGTCGCGAGCCACCAGTCGAAAAGTTCATTCGACTCGGCGGGCGTTCGCTTGTCGGCTGGTTTCAAAAGCACCTCGGCGGCCCGCGGTGCGAGTGCGACCTGGTCCGCTTCACCGGGGGCGAGTGCGCGGCTGTAGATTCGCAAGTCTTGCAGGGCGATGCCCTGCACGCGCTGGTTCGTGGCCCGTTGGCCGATCGTCAGCGGCACGGGCGTGAGCGGCGAACGTGTCAGTGTGTCGTTGCCAATCTCGACCGGTTGCGGCTGGCCGTTGAGGTAGAACTTCACGCCTGCGGACTTGCTCGAACCGTCGTAGGAGACGAGTATGTGGTTCCACTCCTTGTTCTTCAACTGGGTCTTCATGGTCACGCTAATCGCGTCGGACGGCCAAGCGAAAACATGATGGAAAGCAATGCGATCCTGTTCCACCGCCAAGTCCCAGCCGCGATCGCGCAGGCTGTTATCCATTCGGCCCACGAGGGTTCCGTTTTCCATGCGGCCCCGGTTCACCCAGGCGGCCACCGTGAAAGGCTGTTCGCGGTCGAAGTTGCCGGCATCGGCGAAGGATAAGACCTTTCCCGGCTTGATGGCGAAGCCCTTGGCTTCCCCCTTGCCCGGCACCCAGGCGAAGCCGTCGCTGAGATTCACTTTCTCCGCCTTGCCCTTCTGCGACACGGCAATCTCATTCCCCGTGCCTTCCGTGAGTTTGGCGTGGAAATCGAGCTTGTCCGCGGGCACGCGTTCGGTCACGCCGTCCGCTTTGGCGGTCTTCGCCCACGTGCTGAAGTCCTTTCGCGCAGCCGTTCGGCGGGCTTGCACTTCCGCCTTGCTCGCGGCGATCCTGGTTTGCAGGGCGTTCCACGCGGCACGGTCCTCCTTGCGGGGCACCGGAATCACCGGCGGTGTGTTGGGGATGTTGCCGTCCATCCCCGCCTGAGGCGTGTTGTTGAAGAATGCCGTCAGCGAATAGAAATCCTTCGTCGACAGCGGATCGAACTTGTGATCGTGGCACACCGCGCACCCGGCCGTGAGGCCCAGCCACACCTGGCCGAACGTCTCCGTGCGGTCTCGCGCGTAAAGCACCAGGTACTCTTCCGAGATCGCGCCCCCTTCGTTCGTCGTGATGTTGCACCGAACGAAGCCCGTGGCCACCTTCTGCTCCAGCGTGGGGTTCGGCAGAAGGTCGCCTGCAAGCTGCTCAATCGTGAATTGATCGAAGGGGATGTTGTTATTGAAGGCCTCAATCACCCATTCCCGATAAGACCACATCTCACGATAGTTATCAAAGTGGATGCCATGAGTGTCTCCATATCGCGCCGCATCAAGCCAGTATCGGCCGCGATGTTCGCCCCAGTGAGGCGAGGCCAGCAGCTGATCCAGATACTTCTCGTAAGCCTGGGGTGACGGATCCGCAACGAAGGCTTCCACATCCGAGGGTTCGGGCGGCAGTCCTGTCATATCGAACGCCGCCCGACGCGCGAGGGTGCGTCGATCGGCCTCGGCGTTCATCGTGAGCCCGGCTTCCTTCAGTTCCTCACGGAGGAACGCATCGATGGGACTGCTCGTCTTCACGCCCGGGACCGGGGGCCGAACGGGGGGGATGAACGACCAGTGGGGTTGATAAGCCGCGCCCTGGGAAATCCAGTGCTTGAGCGTCTCCTTCTGCGCCGCCGTCAGCTTCTTGTGGCTCTTGCCAGGCGGCATGTGCCCTTCATCACTCTCGGGCAACAGCACTCGCGCCAGGGCCTCGCTTTTGCCGGGGTTGCCCGGGACGAGGGCATTCGACGCCAGGGCATCCTCGGAGCGATCAAGACGCAGGTTCGCCTTGCGGGCCGCGCTGTCCGGCCCATGGCAGGCGAAGCAGTTCTCCGCCAGGATCGGACGCACATCACGGTTATACAGAATCGCTTTTGTGGATGGTTCCGCAGCGATGAGTGGAGAAGTATTGAAGAAGACGAGACTGATTGATGCCAGAGTGAGATATCGCACAGATTCTTTCAACATGGTAACCTCGCAGGAGATTGCGACAATATGTGAAGCGTTGATCTCTATTTGCAGGAAGGATTCAACATATCAATGACCCGTCCCCAATAATATTCACCACTACGAATGTGGGCCGCCATCGCTTCGGCGGCGGCGGTCGAATCTTCGATCAGTAAGGCCTCGATCACCGCGAGGTGTTCGTCCGCCTCCACCGTCACGCGGCCCAGATCGTTGCGGGCCTCTTCTTGTTCCCAGGCCACATCGCGGAACGCTCGGAAGACGGCCTTCAACCTGGCAATCTCCTTCGCCAAAAAGGCGTTCCCACTCGCTTGCGCGATTGTATCATGCAGGCGGCTGTCGGTCTCCCGGGCGAGCGGAATGATCTGGCGATCCGAAAGCGAAGAGTCCTTGATCCTCTGGATGTCCGTCCGGAACTTCTTCAGGATCACCGCGTCGACCCGCCCGCTGGCGTTCCGGGTCGCCTCACATTCAAGAATCCGGCGAACCTCGCAGACCTCCCGGACATCGCGAGCTGTCACCGGCCGCACCACGGCGCCGCGATTCGGCAACAAGTCGATGATCCCCAGGGCGGCGAGTTCGATCAGCGCTTCGCGGATGGGCGTATGGCTTACGCCGAAGCGATCGGCAAGGTTCTGCGTGATCAGCCGCTGCCCCGCTCGCAACCGGCCGTGAAAGATCTCCTCGATCACGGCCTGAGCAATCGATTGACGCCGACGACCATGATCGAACGTTGCGGCCACTACCGCGGAGGATGTGGTCATGAAAGCCCAGAATCGAAACATCAGGAGGCGGAATCACATCTATTTCATAACCTACAAACCTGACCTCGACAACGCGATTCTACAGAATCCGGGATTTGCTTGGGATTCTGGATCTCGGGGGGATTATTCTTCTCGATACCTTCTGCTGGATGGGTTAAGATAACTTTCCCTCCACGGCGACATCCCGAGGATCTCTTTCGATGTCTCGTTCTCCGATATCCCTTCTGATCTCCGCCTGTGCGATTCTCCTGGGCGGCTCGGCACCCTTCGCGAGTGCTCAGCCTTCGACCACGGCCAGTGAATTCGAGGCCATCGTGAAGCCTTACCTCGAGCAGCACTGCGCGTCGTGCCATGGCCCGAAGACGGCGAAAGCGGGCTATCGCATCGATCAGCTGAAACCTGATTTTACCCTCGCGAACATGGCTGAAGAGTGGAAGGAAGTCCTTGATCGCGTCAATGCGGGCGAGATGCCGCCCAAGGCTTCGAAGCGGCCCGACGCGAAGGCGACAGAGGCCTTCGTAACCTGGACGAACAACCAACTTCGCGAAGTGGAACGGACAGCGAAGGGGGCCGGCGGTCGCATTCCCATGCGTCGGCTGAACCGTGATGAGTATGCCAACACGATTCGAGATCTCCTCCAGTTGGACGTGAACATCGTCCGCCCGCTCGTCGAGGAGATGCCCAGCGACGGCAAGGCCGAGGGCTTCGACCGCCTCGGAGTGGCTCTTTTCTTCGACCAGACCCAGCTCGAGCGCAGCCTGGATGTGGCGGAAAAGATTGCGTCGAACGCGATTGTGGGTGAGCCACCGAAGCCGAACAAGATACTCAATCGCTTCGCATTCCAGCATCTTCGCCCGCCCGCGGAGATGGTGGAAGCGTACCCGTCCGCCACGCACAAGATCCCGCGAGGGGCCCAGGATCGCGTTGTGAAGCCGGATGTCATCGAGGTGCTTCAAGGCGGCCCAACGTATCGCCGTGAGACCGACGGCTGGGGCCATATCGAGCACTTCCTCGTCAAGGACGTGGTCACGCGGGATGGGTACTTCCGCATTCGCATCAAGGCCAAGGTGGAGAACCGCAGCCGAACGGAGAAGAACAAGTTCTACCTGCAATATGGCATGAATTCACCGATCCAGGTGGAACAGGAAGTGGAACTCGATCCCTCTGGCGTGACCGAAGCGGTGATGTTCCTCCGGGGCCCCGTCAATGGCGAGGTGAAGGGGCCGCAGGTGTTTCGCGTGCTGTGGAACCACACGGAAAAGGCGGTCATCCGGGAACCGAAGTACAACAAGGCGTTCTTCGAGAAGGTTGGCCTCGCTAACCAACTGGAACGTGCTGTCACACGTCGGGCTCCGCAGGCCGAGCGGGATGCTCTTCGCAAAAAGCTCGACGAAGCCACCGCGGTCATGGATGCCTGGAAGGGCCCGGCGAACATCTTCAATCCCGAGATGGACATCGAGAAGCTGCCGCGATTGATCATCGAGTCGATCGAGATCGAAGGTCCCGTGCAGAAGGAATGGCCGCCCGCGAGCCACAAGAAGCTGCTCTTCGCGGGCAACGACCGGCAAGACATGGAGTATGTGCGAGAGATCTTCGCTCGCTTCCTGCCTCGCGCGTATCGCCGACCGGTGACGAAACAGGAAGTCGAGGCGATCGTCGCAGTCGTGCAGAATGCGAGAGACGCGGGAAAGCTGCCGTTCCTCGATGCGATGCGCGTGGGGTTGCAACGCGTGCTCACGGCACCTGGCTTCGTGTTCCTCCAGGAACCCGCCGCGATTGCCACTCCGCGGCCTCTGACAGACCACGAACTCGCGAGTCGACTGTCGTACTTTCTCTGGAGCACGATGCCAGACGAAGAGCTTGCGAATCTGGCGAATGCGGGCAAGCTTCGCGATCCGTCGGTGGTGAAGTCTCAGGTGCGGCGGATGCTGGCGGACCCGAAGGCGGAGCAGTTCGTTCGCAACTTCGCGGGTCAATGGCTCGCGGTCCGCGACTACGGCTCGGTACAGCCCGCGGCCGAGTATCGGGATTACGACAAGCCTCTGGAGCAGGCCGCGAGGCAGGAACCGCTGGCGTTCTTCGCCGAGGTCGTCGCGAAGAACTTGCCGATCACGTCGTTCCTTGACAGCGACTTCCTCGTCATCAATGAACGCCTCGCGAAGCACTATGGCATCGATGGCGTCACTGGTCCCGAGTTCCGCCAGGTTCGCATCGAGCCGAAACATCATCGCGGCGGAGTCCTGGGCATGGCGGGGTTGATGACCTTCCTCGCCGACGGCACGCGAACCCTGCCGATGCGACGTGGCACCTGGGTGCTGAAGGAACTGCTGAACGATCCGCCGAACGACCCGCCGCCGAACGCGGGGGAGATTCAGCCGAACACCGCGGGGAAGAACCTCACCGTTCGCCAGCGGCTCGAACTTCACAGGAATAACGACGTCTGCGCCTCCTGCCACGCGAAGCTCGATCCTTACGGCCTTGCCCTGGAGAACTACGACGCCATCGGGAAGTGGCGCGAACGCTTCAACGGGGAAGGCTTCCGGGGCAGCAATGGCCCCGTGCTCGATGTGAGTGGCTCGCTGGCGGATGGCTCAAAGTTCACCACGCTCGAAGAATACAAGGCGGGCCTGATGAAACAAAAGGACCGCTTCGCGCGAGCCTTCAGCACCAAGCTCTTGACCTATGCCCTGGGGCGGCCCGTGGGCTTCGCCGATCGCGAAATGGTGGAGGGGCTCGTGTCCACGCTGAAATCGAATGACTATCGAATGCAATCCCTGCTCGACGCGATCGTGACGAGCGAGCCGTTCCAGACGAAGTGAATCACTCTCGCCCCCAAGGATTTGGTCATGAACATCAACCATCACCGCGTGCCGATGCCTCGTCGAACGTTCCTCAAGGGCACGGGCATCTCGCTGGCGCTGCCCTGGCTGGACGCGATGAGTGTTCACGCGAACTCGGCGACCAATGCGGGTGCGATTGCTCCTTCGGAAACGCCCCGCCGGGCTGTCTTCGGCTTCTTCGGGCTGGGAATTAACGGTCGGGACTTTACCCCCGCAGACGCGGGGCCCGACTACACTCTCACGCCGATCCTCAAGCCGCTCGAAGTCCACCGCAAGGACTTCACAGTTCTCTCCGGGCTCAGGCTCACCCACTCGGGTGGGCACGTCGGCGATCGGACCTTCCTCACGGGCACGAACACTCGCAGCGCCGGGGGGAAACTGCGAGTCTCCTGCGATCAGGAACTCGCGGCGGCGATCGGGCGCGATACACGGTATCCCTCGTTGTCCCTCGGCATTCGCCGTGGTACAGGCTTCGGTGGCTATCAGGATCACACGATTTCCTGGAGCCCGGCCGGCATGCCGATCCCCGCGGAAAATCGGCCGCACGTCCTCTTCGATCTCCTCTTTCGGCCTGACACGCCCGCCACGCTCACGCAGCGTGAGGCGGAGTTCACCCGACGCAGCAGCGTGCTCGATTCGCTTCGTGTGGAGGCTCGCAAGCTCGAAGATTCGCTTGGCAAGGGCGACCGCCAGAAGCTCGAGGAATACCTCACCGGGATTCGCGATCTCGAACGACGCATGCAGGACGACAAGAACTGGCTTCGCAAGCCGAAGCCGAACGTCGAGACGCTGAACTTCGGCAAGGAGCAGGGCCTTGACCCCGAGAAGGCCGGCCTGGAATATCGACGCTATCAACGACTGATGTTCGACATCATCACGCTCGCCTTGCAGACGGACAGCACGCGCGTCGTCGCGTACCTCGCCCGCATGGACGGGCAGGATGGCACGGGTGCGTGGAAGGAGAAAGGCAACCCTTACAACTACCACGAGATGACACACCACGGCGAGGACCCGGACAAGCTCAAGTGGTTCACACAGGCGGATATTTGGTACATGGAGGAATGGGCGTATTTCCTGGGCAAGCTCAAGAGCGTGAAGGAAGGCGACGCCACACTGCTCGACCACACGCTCGTGGCCTACGGTTCCAGCGGCGGCTCGATCAATGCCCATCACAATCACCATCTGCCCGCCATGATCGCGGGCGGGGCTCGCCTTGGCATGAAGCATCAGGGGCATCTTGTGAAAGAGGATATGCGGCTGGGCAATCTGTGGCGGACCGTCTTCAAGTGCATGAAGGTGCCGGTCCCCGAACAGTTCCAGGGCGGCGAGTCCGACGGCATCATCACCGAACTCGCCTGATGCCGAGGATCGTGATCTCGTTCATTCGTCCTGGAGTTTCGTTTCGTTGGTGTCGCTCATTCTGATGGGTGAATCATGTTTCGAACCGTTCTCGTGGTCTGCCTGGTGCTCGTTGGAGCGAGCGCTCGCGGTTCTGGCGCGATGCCGGATTACCGCCCCGTCGCCGGCTGGATGAAGCTGCCGGCTGGGCTCGAACTCGGGCCGGTGTCGGCGGTGGCAGTGGATTCGAGGGACCGCGTCTACGTCGCCCATCGCGGACCCAAGCCGATCCTTGTCTTTGAAGCGGACGGAACGTTCCTTCGCTCATGGGGCGACGAGCACCTCAAAACCGTTCACGCTCTACGCATCGATCCCCAGGGCAAAATCTGGGTAAGCGACATCGGCCATCATCTTGTGATGAAGTTCGACCCGCTTGGCAAGCTTGAGCTCACGCTGGGTGAGAAAGGCCAACCGGGGGACGACAACAAGAAATTCGACCGCCCCACGGACATCGCCTTCGCGCCCACGGGGGACTTCTACGTGACCGACGGGTACGGGAACTCCCGCGTGATCCGGTTCACGAGCACGGGACGGCTCGTCAAAATGTGGGGCACGAAAGGGAACGGTAAAGGCCAGTTCCGCATCCCGCATGCGATCACGTTCGATTCCCAGGGTCGGCTGCTCGTCGGTGATCGCGAAAACAACCGAGTCCAGGTTTTCTCAGCCGACGGGGAGTTCCTTGAGGAATGGGCCGAAAGCGGCGCTCCCTATGGTCTGTGCTTCGCGGGCGATCGGCTCTTCGTGGCCGATGGCAGGGCGAACTGGGTGCGAGTGCTCGACAACGCGGGCAAGCCGATCGGTCGGATCGGCGAGAAGGGCGCGGCCGCGGGTCAATTCCTCGTGCCTCACATGCTGACCGTCGATTCCGAAGGCAGTTTGTACGTCGCCGAGGTGGGGAACAAACGGCTCCAAAAGTTTGCCCTCCACGACCCACAATCCTGGAAAGGGAAGAAGGTTCTCGCTCGAAATTCGGGGTCGACCATCGTCTGCGAGAATCTTGAGCCGGCGGCGGCGGAGAGCGTTCGGCACATCGTCTACACCGTCGTCTCGGATCTGGGCGATCGCATCCGCGTGAATTACCCCGGGCAGGAAGGCGTGGCGAAAAAAGCGGACTGGGTGCTCCTCCCGGAGGCCCACGGATTCTTCTCGAAGCGAATTGAGACGGATCCCAGGGACGCATTCGCGTGGAGCCGTCGTGGCGTCGCGAATCGTTATGCCGGCAAGCCCGAGCTGGCGTTAAAGGATCTGGAAGAAGCGGTTCGCCTCTCACCGACGTGGGCCGACCTTGTGGGCATTCGAGGCATGATGTTCTGGGCGAACAAGGATTACGATCGTGCCATCGCGGACTACACCGAAGCGGTGCGACTCGATCCCGGTTATGCCGTCGGACTTCGCAATCGTGGCCTTGCCTGGCACGCCAAGGGAGAGTTCGACAAGGCTATCGTGGACTACAGCGAGTCTGCACGGGTCGCTCCGTACTACTCACCCGCCTTGCACGATCGGGCAGCGACCTGGCACGCCAAGGGCGATGACGTGAAGGCCAAGGAGGATCTCCTCGCGGCGATTCGCCTCTCTCCACGAAACGCGGCCGCCTTGGCGGATCTTGCCCGCTTGCTCGCCACCAGCAAGGACAACAAGGTTCGGGATGGCAAGCAAGCGGTGGAGATTGCCACGAAAGCCAACGAACTCAGCGAAGGGAAAGACTCTGCCATGCTGGACGCTCTCGCAGCCGCGTTCGCGGAGACCGGAGATTTCGCAAGAGCGATCGACTTTCAGAAAAAAGCCCTGGCCAATCCGGCGTTCGAGAAAGAGTTCGGCGCCAGGGCGAAAGAACGACTCGCCAGTTACGAGCAAATGAAACCCTGGCGGGAATGACTCAAGGCGCCGTGCCTCGCTTGCGAGCCGGGGTGTCTTCTTCGTAAGCCTTGACAATTCGCTGCACTAGGGGATTGCGCACGATGTCCGCGTCGTCCAGGTAGACAATCGCCAGTCCTTCCACGTTCTTGAGCCGCTGCACCGCGTCGCCGAGGCCGCTCTTCACGGTTCGCGGCAGGTCGGTCTGTGTCAGGTCCCCCGTGACCACGACCTTGGAATTCAGGCCCATTCGCGTCAGGAACATCTTCATTTGAGCGGCGGTGGCGTTCTGGCCTTCGTCGAGGATGATGCAAGCGTTCGAGAGCGTCCGGCCGCGCATGTACGCCAGGGGCAGGATCTCGATGATATCGGTCTCCATGTACTTCTTGACGATATCGAACTCCATGATGTCGTTGAGAGCATCGAAGAGCGGGCGAAGATACGGATTGATCTTGGCGACGAGATCGCCGGGAAGGAAGCCAAGGCGTTCGCCTGCCTCCACCGCGGGGCGAACGAGGACGAGTTTCTTCACCGCACCGCTCCGGAGCAGGCTGACCGCCTGCCCGACGGCGAGGTAGGTCTTGCCGGTGCCCGCGGGGCCGACGCAAATGACGACATCATGCGTCTTGAGCGCCTGAACATATCGCCCCTGGCCGTCCGTTCGTGGGCGGAGATAGCGGCCGGAGTCCATCACCGTGACGGCGCCCGCACCGCCACGCTCGCCCGTCTCGCGGACGACTTCGAGCACGGTTCGCACGTCTTCCGCGGTCAGCTTGCCATGCTTGCGAAGCACCTGACGAAGCTGCTGAAACGTACGCTCGCCCTGGGCGACGGCCGACTCGGATCCCTCGATCTGGATCGTGTCCCCGCGGGCCACGACCTTGATTCCAAGCGTATCGCGGATCATTCGAAGGTATTGATCGCGCGGCCCGAAGAGGATGACAGCTTCTTCGCGGCTATCGAGCGTGAGGTTGCGAGTCGTTTCAGGCATGAGGAGTTCCGGTTCGCCGCAAGTCTTGCGGAGATAAGAGACGCGCCACACAGGGTTAGGTTATCAAACTTTCTCGGATCGGTGTCGCGGGTTTAAGCGAGGTGCAGCCAGGCATACGCCACGGGCGCCGCGAAAAGGACCGAATCGATCACATCGAGCATGCCGCCGAACCCGGGAAGAGTGTGGGACGCATCCTTCGTCTGGCAGTCGCGTTTGATCAACGATTCTGCAAGGTCGCCGAGCATTCCTGTAATCCCCACGACCACGCCGAAGGCGACCGCTTCGAAGAGGCCCCGGGGGAAGATCGGTGCGATAAAACCGAGACCCACGGCCATCGCGACGGAAAAGAGCAGACCGCCCGTGGCGCCTTCCCAGGTCTTCTTGGGGCTTAGAATCGGAGTCATCTTCGTGCGGCCGAAGAACGTGCCGATGAAATAAGCGCCCACATCGCCGAACTTCGGAACCGCGATCGTGAGACACATCAACAGGCTCGCACGGGCGGGATCCGGGTGCAGCCATCGCAGTTGCGCGAAGAAGCTCGGTAGGAGACCGATATACGCGATCGTGAACAGCGTGAGCGCCAGTCGCGGTACCGCGGCGCCAGGCTCCCGGTAGCGGGCGAGTTCGTAAAGAAACGCCGCCAGCATCGCCAGCACGAAGGCGAAGAGAACCGGAACCCAGGGACTTCTCGCAACGGGCAGGCTCAGTAGCGCCGCGAGCGGTTGGTACCAGTTCGCACTCAGCACAAGCAGCACACTCAGGACGGTGAGCTGGAGATTCGGCCGAAAGATCGGCGGATAAAGGCGAACGAGTTCGCGACTTGAGAGCAAACCCAACATCGCGATGCAGGCGAAGAGACAAGGAAAGACGGGAGCAAGCCACTGATCCCCGATGAGCACGGCCCCGACGGCGAGGGCGAGAAGAGTGCCGACGATGATTCGCGTCCGCATGTCCGGGGCTCATGATTCCGAAGCCTGTACGTCGCTCGTGGCGAAGGATGAAATCTTATGACGTTCCCGGCCCTGGCCCGAAGATTTCCAGCGTAAGGGGTACGCCACCCCGCCGTTGAAGCAGCCAGACCGCCCCGCCGACGCCGACGTTTCTCATGGCCGTGGATCCTTCCTGCGCAGCGACTCCTGCGCCACTCGCGATCAATCGGTTCGCGTGAGGAGTGAACGTCAGCAGTTCAATCGAGTGGAGAGTTGGATCGCCGGAGCAGAGACCAAGATAGGCCGGGGTGACCGTGAAACGCTTCGACTTCAAGGGAATCCGACCACTACCCCCGACAGGAATCGAACCTGTATGAACTCGCTTAGAAGGCGAGTGCATTATCCGTTATGCTACGGGGGCCTTGTAGACAGCCATTGTCCAAACTTGTCCAGCCCGTGCCAAGTCAGACTTCTCCATGGGCGAGCTTGCTGCGGCCCATCACGGCGTACTCGGGGCCGGCCTTTCGCAGATCACTACTCATCACCAGCACTTCACTCGCGATGGTGCGGCCGCCATCCCACGCGATGTGCTTCGGCAGTTCCGCGGCGATGAGTTGCCCGTCCGCTTCGCCACGCATTCGGCCCAGCGTCAAGTGCGGCGTGTAATCGCGTTCTTCCTGGCGATAAACGCCCATCTCGAGCATTGGCTCTTCGATGAGCTTGAACAGCGCCCGCAGCTCGTCCGCGCCATTCGTGATACCAGCCCAGACAACCTTGGGCCGACGCGGGTTCGGGAAGGCGCCGACTCCTCCGACGCGAAGCGAGAATTCGGGCATCTGGCTCGCGGCCTTCTGCACGGTCCGGCAGACTCGCACAATATCCCGATCCTCGACTTCGCCCAGGAACAGCAGCGTGACGTGCATCGCCTCCGCGCTCACCCACTTGACCTCGGCGCCGCAATGGGCGAGTTGCGATTGCAGGGCGACCGCCTTTTCGACGATCGCCTCGCCAACGTCAACTGCGATGAAGGTTCGAACGCGACTCATCGTGGCACTCGTTTGAGCTGCTTGCGGCTCAACGTTATGGAGATCGTTCACACAGGACCGCGCTCAGCAACGCTAAGCCGCAGGTGGCTTCTACCCTCGATTGTGGTGTGCAAACCTGGCCGTCAGTGGACGCCTGCCAACGCCTCATCCCAGAAGGTCTTCGTGCCGTGATGAAGTCGCGCCCCGATTTGCGTGATCACTTTCATCGCCAGGAAGTTGGCGGCCTTCGCGGCTTTCTCGGGTGCCACGCCATGCGTGATGCCATAGAGGAAAGCTCCCGCGAACATGTCGCCGGCTCCGGTGAGATCTTTCGGTGCACACGGAAAGGCCGGCACGTGGGACTCGGAGCCCGCGTGGCGGATGAAGGCTCCGTTCGGGCCGTCCGTCACCACGGCGGAGGAGACCATTCCCTTCAGTCGGGCGAACGCTTCCGTGGGGGTCTTCTCCTTGGTGACCGCACAGGCCTCGCCCGCGTTGCAGAAGAGCAGTTCCGATTGCGAGAGTGCCTCCAGGAAGACATCCCCGAAGACCTCGGGAACGAAGCTGTCCGAGCAGGTGAGTGCGACCTTCACCCCGTTCGCCTTGGCAACCCGGAGGGCTTCGCGGATGGCGTGCTGGCCGGTGCTGGGGTTCGCGAAAACATAGCCCTCGACGAAGAGCCACTCACTCTGGGCGATTCGCTCGGCGTCCAAATGCCGGGCGGAGAGATGGCTCGACACGGCCAGGCAGGTTCGCAAGGTTCGCTCGGCATCGGGGGTGATGATGCTGACACAGGTGCCGCTGGTCTCGCCGACGAGCGGTGCGTTGACGAAGTCGATGTCGAGTTCCTCGAACTCGCTGAGGTAGTGCAGGCCGTAACGGTCGTCGCCCACGCAGCCGATGAACGCCCCCGAGCCACCCAGTTGCGAGAGGCCGATGATGGAGTTGGCGACCGAGCCGCCGCTCACGAGCCGAGGTTCGTGATCGCGGAATTTCTGGATCAGTTCCGACTGCTCGGCCGCCTCGACGAGCCGCATGGTGCCGCGCTCGAAGCCAAGGCTGGTGAACTCGGCGTCGGTGAGTTCCAGCAGAATATCGACGAGCGAATTGCCGAGGCCGCAGACGTGGTATTGGCGGGTCATTCGGTCGATTCCTTTCGTGGGTTGGGCCGAGGATTCACCAGTTTTGGCAGGGTGGACACAGAGATGAGGGCCTTCAATCTCTGCGCTTCCATGCCCTCCATTTGCTCCGCCGATGGTCAATTTGTCAGGTCCGCTCGGGCATCGCGAGTGTTGCAGGAGCGGTCGATTCCGGCATCTTGAGGGGGCGGGCCTCGATGAGAAGGACGTACTGGCCTTCTTGCACGACTTTCTTGTCCTGATTCAGGATCTGCCGGTGCCAGACGACTTCGCCGCGTTTGCCCCGGCCCCGTAGCGATTTCTCGATCACACGGTTCTTCACGGTGATGGTGTCACCCGCGAAGACCGGGTGTACGAAATTCCAGTAAGGCACACGAAGCATGGCCATGGTTCGCGTCGGTGGGTTCATCACACCCAGACCGCTGGACATCGAAAAGACCGCGAAGCCGTGGGCGATGGTTCGGCGGAACGGAGTCGTCTTGGCAAACTCCGCATCGATGTGGATCGGGTTGAAGTCGCCGCTGAAGCCGGCGAAGTTGATAATGTCCGTCTCGGTGACGGTTCGCCCACCGGAGGTCCACTCCTGGCCGGCTTCGAGGTCATCGAAGAACAGGTGGACCGAAGAAAAGCTCATGGCTGCCCCGGAATGTAAGCCCGGTCGAGTGCCGGGATTCTGTCAGATTATGGAGGGAGGAACGCATTACAATCCCTTGCAATTGCCGCGGCGACCGCGATTGACTGCGTAGGGTTCGTGGGCCTCCACAACTCCTCATCTTCGGGCAAGACCAGGGGCACGGGCAAGGGGAGGGCAGCCCGTCAGGGCCGAAGCGGTGAACACTCAGGCCGCTTCCGTCGGCATAAGCGGCACCGGCCGACGCTCCGGCGACGACGGATCGACGCACACATAGACCACTTCCGCCTCCGTGACGGGAATCGTCTCGGAGCCGCGTTCCACCAGGACGTTGATGTGAATCGTGATGGATGTCCTCCCGAGGCGAACCACGCTCGTCTCGAACTTCACGACATCGCCGACGAGCACCGGATGCTTGAATTCGACGCGATTGATGGCGACGGTGACGAAAAGTGCCTGGCTTTTGCCACCGCGCAACGCCACCTCCCGCCGCGCCGCGATGGCGCCGGCCTGGTCGATGTAACTCAGGATCACGCCGCCGAAGATGGTGCCGTGCGGATTGGTATCCTTGGGCATCATGATGACCTGGATCGCAAGATAAGGTGACGACAAAACATTCCTCCCGAAGATTCCCGTTGACGCGGACGAATCGCTGATCGCAATCCGTTTCTAGCGACTCAGGACTTTCGCGCAGATCAGCAGCTCACGCGGTTGACATCGGTTGTCAGCGAGTGCTCAAGCCCGCTCCAATCGTAAAGCCGTAGGGTTCCGATTTCTTCAGCCGAGAGACTTCCAGCCGATTCGCGCCTCGTCACGTAATCGTCGTACAATCTCTCCCAGAGCGTTCCGCGTTTTGTGCGCTCTCCCGAACCACAGGAGGTTACCGATGCTATCCGTGAAGATCATGGTTTTGTGTTTCGTCGCTCTCGGAGTGATCGCGGCGTCCGGAGCCCGGGCGGCGAATCCGGTCGTCGTCATTGATACCTCGATGGGCGCGATCAAGGTTGAGCTCCTCGAAGATAAGGCCCCTGTCACCGTCAAGAACTTCCTCGACTACATGGGCAAGAAGCACTACGACGGCACGATCTTCCATCGCGTGATCGATGGCTTCATGGCCCAGTGCGGTGGCTTTGAACCCGGGATGAAGGAAAAACGGGCCGGCAACCCCATCAAGAACGAGGCTGGTAACGGGCTCTCGAACCTTCGCGGCACCCTCGCCATGGCCCGGACTTCGGATCCGGATAGCGCCACGGCCCAGTTCTTCATCAGCGTGAAGGACAACACTTTCCTCGATCGCTCCGGAGACACTCCTCGTCAAGCCGGTTACGCCGTCTTCGGCCGAGTGATCGACGGCATGGAAGTGGTCGACAAGATCAAGGCCGTGCGAACAGGCAACAAGGGCGGCCATGACGATGTGCCCGTGGACGATATCACGATCAAATCCATCACTCTCGAAAAGAAGTGATCCCGATCACTCGGCCGGTTCGATGACGGCTGTCATCGAACCGGCACAACGCTGGATCCGCGGGTCCGGACCGTATTCGTGGATCTGCTCCTGCTTCAACTCGGCTCGCTCCAGGCTCGTGGTGCAGACGATCGCCCGCCCTTTTTCATCCACTTCCTGGGCGAGTTTGAAGCCTTTCTCGACCGGGTGCCCGAAGAGAGCTTTCAGCATCTCGATGACGTACTCGTACGAATGGTCATCGTCGTTCATCAAAATGACGTGGTAAGGCGGTTGTCGTCGCGTGGATTGCTCCGCCTCGACATCCAGTTCCGGCAGGGTCGTCGTACCGCTCATCCTCATCGATTCGCCTCGGCACAATGGGCTTCCTCGAACATTGTAACATCCGGTCCGCTCAAAGCCCAAGAAAGGATCGACGTGAATTGAGTGCTGAGTGCTGAGCACGACACGGTCAGATTGTCGGCACCACTCCTGCCTGGGAGGGATGGCCTGAAAACTGACGACACTCATGACATCTTCGAGGGGCCGGCGTCGGTCATGCGGGCGTTCGTGGGAGGCCCGTTCGCGAGGTCGATTCGTCCGAAACAGACGACGGCAATGTCATCATTCTGGGACCGGCCGCCCGCGAACTTGCGAACAGCCGTGATGAGCCGCTCGCCCAGTTTGGACGGGCGGGGCAGATCGTGTAACACCGAATCATCGCCTGCGAAGATCCGCTGGAGACCTTCATTGCCAAAGAGATCGCCCGCCTGGTTCATGGCATCGGTCACGCCGTCGGTGTAAATCGTGACGATGTCGCCCATGTCGATCGTGACCGTACGGACTTCAAACTCGTAGCCCGGTATGACACCAAGGGGCACTCCGGTCATTTCATTCGAGACGATGTCTCGGGCTTCGCTCCAGCCGCCATGGTAGAGCAGGGGGGTCATGTGTCCTGCGTTCGCAATCGTGAGCGTGTGAGCCTTGGGATCCAGGATCAGCATCGCCATCGTGACAAAGCGGTCGTCCAACCCGCCTCGTAGCAAGGCTTCGTTCAGGCAGGCGATCGCGTCTGCCAGATGCGGTTGTGTGAGGATGCAGAAGCGAACTTCCGAACTGAGCTTCGCTGTCAGCAGGGCCGCGGCGACACCTTTACCCGCAACATCCGCCACCGTGATCGCGAGACGGCCGTCGGGCAAAGCGATGAAGTCGTAGTAGTCGCCGCCCACCGTTTTCGCAGGCGAGTAATGCGAGAAGAACTCGTACCCGGAGATCGTCGGCACGGTCTGTGGCAGGAAGCCAAGTTGAACCTTCTTCGCCAGTTCGATTTCCTGATGCTCGCGTTCGCGGGCCAGGTCGCTCAGGTGCAGTCGCGCCTTCTCGATCGCCACGGCGGCGAGATTCGCCACGATCGTCAACAGTTTGAGATCGTCCTCCTTGAACTTCTTCGATCGCTCCTGGGTATCGAGTTGGATCGCTCCCAGAGGCCGGCCGTCCGACCCGGCCAACGGCACGCACATCACGGAGCGGATCTTGAACTCGGCGATGGACTGAGCCGGCCCCAGCGAGGCATCCACGGAAGCGTCCTCGCTGAGGAACGATTCCATCGACTCGACCGTCTTGCGGACAATCGTCTTGCTGAAGCGGGTGTCGTCCATCCCCGCGCGCCGACTCTTCACGACCTTCGGCACCGCCCGGCCGGCTTCGTCGACGAGGATAATAAAACAGCGATCCGCCTGCTTGAAGGCGCCAAAGAGCGTGGCCGCGATTTGGTTCAGGAGCGTGTCGAGGTCGAGCGTCCGAGACAAGGAGGTGCTGATTTCCAGGAGGGCACGTATACGCTCGGCGGGTTGATTCTCCAGCAAATTCTGAGCATGCCCCCGGCTCAGGCTTGCCTCGAACGTCGTCATCTCAGCACCGGGAGCGTTCGCTTCCGTGCTCTCTTTTTTCATCCAGTCCGGCAGATCTTGCTTCATCGACGAGCGATCATCCTGAAACCGAAACAGGAAGTCGCAAATCTTGATCCGATCCTCCGTCTGCAAAGGGCTGCGGCCGTTGAGTTCCTTGTTGTTGAGGAACGTCTTGTTGCGACTCTTGAGGTCTTCGAGGTAAAAGACTCCCTGCTGTTTGACAATCTGGGCGTGCTTTCGGCTCACGGCGTGGTGCGGAATCACGATCTGACAGACCTCCGCGTCGCGGCCTATGACGAAGTTGTCTCCCGCGAGAGGAATGGACTCGCCAGGTGTGCCGCCAATCGGAGACTTTAAGAGAATCAAAGCAGGCATGTGCGATCTTCGTTCGGGGCCGAAGGGACGACGCGAGTCGGATTATTGTGATGATGCCGACGATACGATCTTAACGACGCGCGAAGGGCGATGCAACAAAACGCTGAGGCTCCGGACATGCTTCGTTCCGATTTGTCGTCTAGAATAACACCATCTCTCCGTGAGTGAGTCCGCATTCCAGGGGAAGCCATGCCGAAGAAACCGCGTAAGTCGAACAAGCCCAAGGTGGCGGGAATCGTGGGACTCGGCCTGGATTCCGAAGACGGCCACAAGCGCGTCACTCGAACGGAAGAAATGCTGCTTCTCGGTGGCTCCGAGGAGACTCACGAGCGAATGCAGGAGACGGCGATTCGTTTCAGCGAGGGCCTCGAGAAACGCGGCAAGCCACTTTCGGAAGCCTCGATCGAGGAAGTGTACGACGTGCTCCGCGAAGCCCACGAGAAGTGCCGCTGAGATCGATCGAGTCGGACTGGCAAGCCACATGGATTGGCCAGGGAACTCCGACTCCGGAACAGCCAGCTGCCTAATCCGAAACCAGGATTTGTTCACCCTGCTTCGTGGCTCGGCGATTGAATCCTTTTGCAACACCCCTGAGGCCGGTGATATACTCCTCAAGTCCGGTCATGCGGTTCCTCCTCTTTAACATTCCCTGCCGAGAAACTCTTCGAGGATCAACTGAGATGCCTTTCCTGATTCGCCTGCTCGCAGCGGCGCTGCTCTCGGTGCCGTTCACCTCGGCAGCCCTCGCGGCGGAAGAGAACCTGTGGCTCGCCGTTGGGCACGGCGGGCAGCGGATGATCTCCACGGACGGCAAGGCGTGGTCCCAGGTTGGCTCGTGGAGCAAGCCGGGGCACAATCAGGACGACCTGAACGTCGCCGCCAGCTTCAAGGGTGCGTTCTACGTCGGCGGCGGGTATGCCAGCGGCAGGCTCACCGCGACTCGAGACGGCAAGACCTGGTCCGATGGCGTGATTCCCGGTAGCTCGCCGATCTTCGGGCTCGAAGTGATGGGCGACGCTCTCTTCGCCATCGACCTTCGCGGCAAGGTCTTCAAGACCACCGATGGTGAAAAGTGGGAGCTCGTGGCGACCCCGAAGATGCCGCCGGCCACCGACGTGATGCGGAAGCTTGCCCAGGAACGTGTGAAGGACGGCAAGCCCGTCAGCGATGCCCAGGCCCAGGGACACTGGGTCCGCGGCAGCGCCCAGGGCAACGGCTTGATCCTGGCCTCGGGTGACTACGGTCCGGTCGTGGCGTTCGACCCGAAGACCAACGAGGCGATCGTGACCAAGATGGCCGGGCAGGACACGAAGAACCCCGGCCCGAAGCGAGTGGCCTTCGGCAACGGCGTCTTCGTCGTCATCGGTGAGAAGGGCCTCATCGCCAGGACCAAGGACGGCAAAACCTGGGAGAACAACCACACCCGCGACGATGTCGGCGATGTGCAGTGCGTCGAGTTCAATGGCAAAGAATTCCTTCTCACGCACGAATTGAGCCTCGCCAAGAAAGATGCCAGTGGCAAGGAGACCAAGACGAAGGTCTCCAAGATTCTGAAATCGACGGACGGCCTGACCTGGGAAAACGTCGACTGGCCGGTGCCTCGCCAGGCTCGGCTCATCAATGGCGTCCTCTACAGCTCCGGCTACTCCCCCACGAAGTTGATGCGCAGCCAGGATGGCGGCAAGACCTGGGAGCCACTTTCCAACGAAGGCGGCTGGCACTACAAGGCCTACGCCTATGGCCCTCTGGCCGGCGGTGCACCACCCAAGGCTCCCGGGGCCGCGAAGCCGAGCACCAAGTAGCGACCTGTGAGTCACTTGATACGACCGAAGAAACCAGCCTTACGAGCCGGGCGATCGCTTCCCGCGAGGCTGGAGCACCGACGTGATCCGAATGACCGATCGCCTCTGCACTTTCATTCGGTCGTGAGAATGACGGCGTCTCCCGTGGCCTCGGCGAAGTGATCCGTCGGTCTCACCGGCCGCCGTGCCACGACATCAAATCGTGTCGGCCATAGGTCGACAGCTGAAGATGGGTTCGCCATTTCTCCAGTGTCAACCCACACTTTTTTGCCGGGAAACGGCCACTCCACGGGCGTCCGACCTGTCCTCATTGAACCTTCACACCTTCGACACCATTTTCATTCATGCACCGGTTATCAATAGCCCCATGTCGCGCGGTCATGCCATATTCGCCGACTTTAACACCTTGATTGGCTTGCATGGCTCCCGATAGAGGCTCGCAATGAAACTGCGTATACTAATTGGTTTGATTACTGCTACACTTTTCGGCGGCTTCGCTGAGCGGGCCGAAGCACAATCGTACTTCTGGGATGCCGATGGTGACACGACTGGTGCCACGGGCGGCACCGGCAATTGGAATACAGCTTCGTTGCTATGGCGGCTCAGTTCGTCCACCGGAACGCTCGTTGCCTGGCCGAACACCGGCCCGAACATCGATGCGTTTCTCGAAGGAACTGCGGGTACTCTGACGCTCACCACCGGTGTCATCTCGGTGAACGATATCACTGTGAATCCGACGTCGGCTGGCACGTACACGATCACCGGCGTGAACCAAACGCTGACCCTGAACGGGGCCGCACAGTCTGTATTGGACGTTGCCAGCGGCAGCACGCTGACGATCACCTCGCGCCTGGCAGGAACCGCCGGCTTCACGAAGAGCAGCGCGGGCACGCTGCTTCTCGATAGCCCGCAGGGCACGGGTTCCGTTTTCGGCAGCATCTCGGTCACGGGCGGCACCCTGCAAGCCGGGTCCGCTACGAACAACGGTGCGAGCCAGGTGCTCCGGTCCAATTCAGTCAATTTGTCCGGGGGAACCTCGCTGACCACGGCTGGAACCACGACCAACCTGCGTGTCGGTTCGCTCAGCGGCAGCGGATCGGTGACGCTGGGTACAGGCGGGGGTGTCAATATTCTTGCACTGTCCGACTCCACCTTTGCGGGCACGATGTCCGGCGTTGATCTCAACCTCCGGGGTGCCAACGGAACTACCCAGACCTTCACCGGCAACCTGACGGGGTTAACCGGCGTCGTCGGCGTTAATAGTGGGGCGACCCTGGTGCTTTCCGGCACTGGCGCTACTAACGGTGTGCTCGGAATCGCTACTCTGACAATCCGCGGCGGTGCGATCACGCTCGATAACTCCGGAGGCAACACAGCGGCCTCGGCCGGGCGCATCCCGAATGCGGCGAACTTCAGTCCCATGCTTGGCGGCACGTTCTCGCTCATCGGCGACAGCGCGGGCACCACTGAGACGGTCGGGGCCATCACCATGGCTAGCGGCTCCACGACATTCAGCGTGACGAACAACGGCGGGGGGGCGGTTCTGGCGTTTACGGATTCCGGTTCACTTCGTGACAGCACTGCGGGCACCTATAATTTCGTCGGTTTGGGAACGGGAACACTCGGGTCCGCCGGCAATGCCCCACGTATTACCTTCTCTGGCGCGATCAACGCCAACACCGTAAACGGCGCGCTCGCCAATACCAGTAGCGCGACCAATGTTACTTTCGGTTGGGCTCGGGTGAACGGGACAAGCTGGGCGGGCATTGGCGGCAACGGCATCGTGGCACTGGCGGAAACGGCACGTAATTCCACGACTCTCTCCTCGGCTGCTGCTTACGAAGTTACCACATTTACTCCATCAACTACGACCACGACTTTGAGTGCGACGCTTGGTGCTGCTGCATCGCCGCTGCTTTTGAAAGTAACGCCATCGGCGACAGGCCAGACTTTGGCCGTCGGCACCAACGCGATCAATGCATCCGCTTTCATGCTGGCCGGGACGACCGATTTTACGATCACCGGCACGGGTGCGATGTTCGGCACAGTGGCATCGACTCGATACATCTATGTGACAGATGGCAACACGGTACTCAATACCGCGCAGAGCTTCGCCGGTGCTGCGCAGCCTTTCGTCAAGTCGGGCGCCGGAACAGTGAATCTGAACGGCGTTGCCAATCAACTCGCGTTCGGTTCGACGCAAAGCGTCAACATCGCAGAAGGCGTCCTCCGCGGCACGCTTACCTCTCTTGGCGGCGGGGCCTCCACCGACGGTAATTTCACCACGATAAACCTCTTCGGCGGCGTCCTCGAAATTAGCGGCGGCGGCACGTTTTCGCGGGCGATTGGCCTCGCAGGCACAACCTCGGGCGGCGGGCTGAGGTGGGAAACCAGCAGCACAGCCCGCGGCGACGGCGGCTTCTCGGCCGTCGACGGGAATGCCACGGTGACACTCGTGACGACCATCGGCGGCAGCACGGCCGCGACCGCTAGATGGGACACTGGCGGCTTCGTGAGCAACGGCTACGCCCTGATCATGGGCTCCACAAAGGCCAACAGCCGCATCGACTTCACCAACGACATTGGCCTTGACGACGGCACGGGGGCGAACAACTACTTCGGCCGCGAGGTCCGCGTCATCGCTGGCGCCGGAGGCGACTCTGCCCGGCTTTCCGGCGTCATCTCCGGCAGCGAGAATGCCGACCTGCTCAAGACCGGCGGCGGCGTCCTCGAACTCACCGCCACGAACACGTACACAGGCAATACGCTGATCCAGCACGGCACGCTCATCGCCACCAACGGATCGGCTATTCCAAACTCCGGATTGGTCAGCCTGGCGAACACCGCGGGGGTCAGGCTACAACTCAACACCAGCGAAACCATCGGGGCGCTCACCGGCGGCGGTACGACCGGCGGAGACGTCATCCTCATGGCGACGACTCTGACTGTCGGAGATCCGCGTGACAGCACCTTCGCCGGCGTCATCAGCGGCACCGGCGGGGCGCTCACGAAACAGGGTGCCGGCACATTGACTCTCGCCGGGATCAACACCTACAACGGGGCCACGCAGGTCAACGCGGGCACGCTGAATGTGACCGGCTCGACGACCGGCTCGGCTGTGACCGTCGGCGGCGGAGCTTCTTTAATTGGCAGCACCCCGACCCTCGGCGGCAGCGGCACCATTACCGGAACCGTGATCATCTCCTCGCCGAGCGGCGGTGTGGCCGGCACGTTGTCGCCCGGAAACAGAGCCCTCGGCACACTCACGGTCGCCGGCAGCGTCACCTTCCAAACGGGCTCCACCTTCAGGTGGGAAATCGGCAACGGCCAGAACCTCGGCGCCGGTTCCTCGACGCCAATTACTCTCGGCGAGAGCGATGGTTCACTGACCAAAGACCTTCTCTCGATCACCGGCGGCACAAACACGCTGACCTCGTCTGGGACTGTGACCTTTGCCCTCACCCAACTCGGTACTGGCAGCATTACCCTCGATCAGAACCAATACTACAGCCTTACCGTGGCGACATCAGCGGGCGCGCCGAGCCTCGCGGGCTTCCCGGCGACTTTCACCGCCGCCCAACTCTCGGGAGCACCGGACTTTGCCAACATCGTGATTAACGGCGGCACGGTGTCGCTCGCCGCCAGCGGCAACAGCGTGTTTTTGAACACCACCCCCGTTCCCGAACCGATCACCGTGGGGCTGATCGCGGCGAGCGGGCTGGGCCTGGGCGGGTTCATCCGCCGGCGCGTGCGAAAGTAAACCCGAGAAGCCAAGGGATGCCAACGAGCCTGGCCGGAAGCCCGGCTCGTCGGCCTGGCGGTCGAGATCGAGGTCCGTCATCTTCCGTGCCTGCATCAGGTAGGCCATCGTGGTTGCGGTGAGCGCTATCAGGCCTTACGATGCCGATCGCTCATGATTCAACCACTTCCAGTCTCCCCGCTCCCCTCTCTTCAACCTTCTTGATGTGACAACACTTGCTCGCTGAAACCGGGCGGATCACCGTGGTTTCACTTGGCGAAAGAGATATGATCATTACCGTACAGGACGTGCGGCAGAGGGGCCGCGGAACTGCGACAGGACCCGCCGATGCCCACCACCCAGACCGGCCGCACCGCTAAATTCCATTGCCAAGGGCTGGGCGACGACGTTCTCCTGTTGAACGATTTCGTGGGTAACGAAGGGCTTTCCCAGCTTTACAGGTTCGAAGTCAATCTGAGGGCGGAGGAATCGGTCAACTTCTCGGATGTACTCGGTAAGGGAGCCGTGATCACGCTGAGCCTGCCGGGCGAGAAGTCTCGCAGTTTCCAGGGGGTCATCAAGCGGTTCTCTCAGGGCGGGCGGGATCAGAACTTCATCAAATACCGAGCCGAGATCGTGCCTGCGGCGTGGTACCTCACCCGGCAGACGAATAGTCGCGTGTTCCAGAAACTGCCGGTGCCGGACATCCTCAAGGAGGTGTTCAGAGCCGCTGGGCTCAAGGACGTGAAGTTCAAGTTCAAGGGTTCGTACCCCGAGCGCCTTTACTGCATCCAGTACCGCGAGACGAACTGGGCGTTCGCAAGCCGCTTGATGGAGGAGGAGGGGATCTTCTACTTCTTCGAGCACTGCGGCGACGACGGCGCACCGATCGACGGCGGAGCCCATCTCATTCTCGCCGACAGTGCGGATGCCCATGCTCCGCTGCCCGTCGCGGCAAAGCTGATTTACGATCTCACAGCCGGTGGTATTCGTGAGGAGGAGCGGATCACCACCTGGGAAAAGTCTCAGGAAGTCCGCACCGGCGTGATCGTTCGGCGAGACTATCACTTCACCGCCCCGACCCAAATGCTCGACGGAAAGAAGGCGATCAACAAAGCTGTGAAAGCGGGCACCATCGAGCACAAACTCACCGCCGGCGGCGGAGATAAACTCGAACAGTACGATTCGCAGTCGGATTTCGTGGTCGGAGACGAGGCGGATTTCAACAACGGCGATCGCACCGCAGCGATTCGGGCGGAGGAAGAGACGGCCGGTGCTGTGCTGATCGCAGCCGAGAGCGACTGCGGGCAGGTCACCAGCGGCTACGCTTTCACCCTCGAGCAACACTTCGACGCCGATGGCGACTACGTGGTCCACAGCGTCTCGCACGAGTTCTCCGGCGGGGTGAACTTCCGCTCGGCTGGCGATGCGTCTCCGGAATACGCGAATCGTTTCACCTGCTTCCCGCTCGATCTTCCCTTTCGTCCGCCGCGAATCACTCCGAGACCGGTCGTTCACGGCACGCAGACCGCCACCGTCGTCGGGCCGGCAGGCGACGAAATCTTCACCGACGAGTACGCCCGCATCAAGGTGCAGTTCCACTGGGATCGCGAGGGCAAGAACGACGCGGACAGTTCCTGCTTCATCCGCGTCGCCACTCCCGTTGCCGGTGAAGGCTGGGGCATGATTCACATCCCGCGCATCGGTCAGGAGGTGATCGTCGCCCACGAGGAAGGCGACCCGGACCGGCCGATTGTGGTTGGCAGCGTCTACAACGCCCTGCAAGTGCCCCCCTGGTCTCTGCCTGCGAACAGGACGCAGTCCGGCATGCAGTCCCGCAGTTCCACCGGCGGCTCCGCGGCCAACACGAACGTCTTCCGCTTCGAGGACAAAAAGGGAAGCGAACAGGTTTACCTTCACGCCGAGAAGGATCAGTCCATCGAGGTCGAGAACGACGAGAGCCACTCCGTCGGCCACGACCGCTCCAAGTCGATCGGCCACGACGAGAAGACGACCGTCAAGCACGACCGGACGGAGACGGTCGACAACAACGAGACGATCACCGTCCATGGTGCCCGCACCGAGACCGTCGACAAGGACGAGACGATCATGATCCACAGCAATCGCACGGAAACGGTCGACAAGAACGAGACGCTAACTGTCAGCGGCCACCAGTCGCAGACGATCGCGATGACGCAGACCACAATGATCGGATTGGTCCACACGATCACCGTGGGGGCGGCCCAGGCAATCACCGTGGGGGCGGCCCAGACGATCAGCGTCGGCGGGCTGCAGGCCGTCACCGTTGGGGCGATGCAGGCGATCACCGTCGGCAGAAACGCGACCGAGACGATCGGCGGCAAGTGGTCCCAGACGGTGGCGAAGGACCACGACACCAAGGTTGGCGGCAATCGAGGTGCCGACGTGGCCGGGGACGAAAGCGTGAAGGCCGGAAAGAAAATCGCCGTGGAGGCTGCCGACCAAATTCAACTGAGTTGCGGGGCTGCCAGCCTGCTCATGAAGAAGGATGGAACGATCCTCCTCAAAGGCAAAGACATCACGGTCGAAGGATCCGGGAAGATCAGCATAAAGGCCACATCGGACCTGAAACTCAAGGGAAGCAAGATCGCCTCCAACTGACAGGAATAGCCGTGATGAGCACCGCGAAAGTCCGCCCCTCCCGCGCGAGGAAAGCTCGGCCACGTCCGCCCGGCCCGACGGTCGGCCGATTGGTTGCAATCGAGGCGGGGCGCGGGCTTGTCGAAATCGATGGCCGCGTGGAACAGGCCCGAACGGTGATCCTGCTCAAGGCCGCGGACCTCGGCCGGGAGGCGCTTTTGGTGTTCGCGGAAGGGGACACTCAGGGCCCGGTCATCATCGGGTTGCTCGAACCGGTCGCCGGGGCCGGGCCGGTTGCCCGACTCGACGGCGGGCGGCTGGTCGTCTCGGCCGAGCGGGAGGTCGTATTCGAATGCGGCGAGGCGAGCATCACACTGACCCGGGCGGGGAAGGTTCTGATCCGTGGGACGTACGTCCTGTCCCGCTCGTCGGGCGTCAACCGCATCAAGGGTGGCTCGGTTCAGATCAACTGACGGAGCGACATGGGAACGCAACTGGTGATCACCGGCGTGGGGATGGCCACACCAGTTGGGTTGACCACACCGGCCAGCGTGGCTGCGTTGCGGGCAGGGATCGCCGCCTTCGAAGAGGTCGAGGGCATACTCGGTTCCCGGGGCGAGCCGTTGATCGGGGCAGCACTTCCGGATGGGGGAGGCGGAGAGTGGACCCAGGATCGTTTGCGGCCGCTGGCTGTCGCTGTTTGTCGCGAAGCCCTCGCTGCGATTCCACGCGGTCGGCGACAACGGCTCACGCTGCGGGCGCTCGTCCCCGAATCCCAGCGGCCGGGAGCGGCGTTTCGCGATCCGGCCTTCTGGCGAAGCGTCGCCGCGGAAGCGAACCCGGACGGGAGCGCCGCGGCGATGGTGATCGAAGGTGGAAACGCTGCCGGAGCGGCGGCCCTTGCGGCCCTTCGCGGCAAACTGGACGGGACCGCGCTGCTGGTCGGGTTCGATACGCTGTTGTCCCTGCCCGCGCTGGCCTATGTCGAACGAGGCTTTCGGCTCAAGGGGCCGGATCAGCCCCGCGGCTTGATCCCCGGCGAGGCGTGCATCGCGATCGTCGTCGAACCGGCCGCCTCCGTGCCGCCGGACGCGGTGTTCTGCCGGGTGGACGGCGTCGCGACGGCGGACGAACCGGTACCCCTCGCGAGCGACGACCCATGCCTTGGCACAGGGCTGACAACCGCGATCCGCGGGGCGATGCAGGACGCGGGATGGTCCAGCGAACAGGTGACAAAGGTGTACTGCGACCTCAACGGCGAGGTCTATCGAGCCCATGAGTGGATGCTCGCCATGTGCCGGACGCTGGGCAGTCCGGAAGTCGTGCACCCGGCGGACTGCGTCGGCGACGTGGGGTCGGCGTCGGTCCCACTTTTGATCGGCATGATCGCCGTCGCCTGGCGGCGCGGCTTCGCCAGCTGGGATCGCGTGCTCGTCTTCGCATCCTCCGACTTCGGACTCCGCGGGGCGGTCTGCCTGGCCCGCCCGACACGATGAGGTGCCGATGGAAGTCCTTCACGACACGCCGTTCAAAGCCAGCCTCGACTCGATCCTCGACAAGGACGGTTCGGAGGCTCGCGTCGCCGTGTTGAAGGCCACTTATGACATCCGCCCGGATGGAACTCTGCGAGTCGCCGAGCAGCAGGTTCTCGTCACGGTCACGGATGAGTTCTTCGGTGACCCGGCGACATCCTCGCCAGCGGACCAGGGCGACGGGGCGCTCTTCAAGCCCGACACCGACGTGGTTGTCATCGGTCGCGTGTACACCCCTGGGGGCAAGCCGGCGACGGAGGTCGATGCCTCCGTCAGCCTCGGGCAAGTCTCGGCGGCCGTTCGAGTGGCCGGCGACCGCACCTGGGCTGGATCGGTGGTGGGCGTGAAGGCCACTCCACCGGCCACTTTCACGGAGATGCCAATCACATGGGGGCGTTCGTTCGGAGGCATCGACGCCACCGACCCGGACCCGAAGAGGCACCGATGGGACGCTCGAAACCCCGCAGGGACCGGGTTTCGGTCGAGTCGAACTGACCTGGAAGGGTTGGCCTTGCCGAACTTCGAGGACCCGCGGCACCCGATGTCGAACTGGAACGACAAGCCGACTCCGCGTGGCTTCGGTTTCATCGGTCGAGGCTGGGAGCCTCGGCTGCGGTATGTCGGCACGTACGACGACGCGTGGCAGAAAAACAGGATGCCAATCCTGCCGACGGACTTCGACTATCGGTACTTCAACGGTGCGCCGCCGGGGTTGATCCACCCCGGTCACCTCCGTGGCGGAGAGGAAGTGCGGATGGTCAACCTGTCGCGTCGCGGCACCGAGGCGTTCCGGTTGCCGCGAGTGCGGGTACGGTTCCGCGTGGTGGCGAAGCGAAAGCGACAGGTCGTCGACGCCTCGCTGGACACGGTGCGTTTGTTGACTGACGGCCCGCGCGTGGTGCTGCTCTGGCGCAGCAAGTACGCTGTGGCCCTGAACGAAGCCGCGGACGAGGTGATGCTACTCCTGGAAACCGAACGCTAATGCGGAGGCATCCATGCCGGTCACAGTCTCGGTCAACCCTCCGGAGACCGTCGTTCATGCCGGCAGCATGGGAATGGCGAAGACGGAACTCGACGTCTGCAAGACGCCGACTCCAGGCGGCCCGGTTCCGACTCCTTACCCGAACATCGCGATGTCGTCCGACACAGCCGATGGAAGTTCGACAGTGACGTGTGATGGAAACCCGATCATGCTCTCGAACTCGAACTTCCGGATGAGTGCAGGAGACGAGGCGGGATCGATCGGCGGCGTGAAATCGAACGTCATCAAGGGACAGGCGGACCCGATGAACTACTCGTTCGATGTGAAAGTCGAGGGTAAGAACGTGTTCCGCAGGTCCGATCCGATGATGCAGAATAAGAAGAACTGCATTTAACGCGGAGGGAGGCCATGGCCACGAAGGAAACGAACCCGAAGGGATCCGGATCCGGAACCAAGGCGAAGCCGTGCCCTCCGGGTGGGCACAAGTTGAAACCGGACCATCCGGCGACGGACGAGGAATTGAAGGACCGAATCAACCGCGCCTCCGGTGCCGGCGACGAGGCGAAGAAATTCGAGGCCAAAGCGGCCCGACATAACCAGAATGGGATCCTCCGCCGGGAGGGATCGCTCAAACGCGATCCAAAATCCCCCGGGGATCGTTCCGCCGTAAGTGGCGGTACCAAGGCAGAAGAGGTGGGACTTCGGTGTGAAGTCTGTGGCCAGCGGGTCGATGGCGAACTCGATCACGTGACCGAGGAGAAGGACGGGTCCGTGAACGCCGTCGAATGCAAGACGGGAGCATTTCCCGGCCTCGACCAGGACCAGATCGAACGGAACACCCGCCAGATGGAACGTCTGCGAAACCTAAGCGAAAACGGGACCGGCGTCATGTACAAGGTTCCCAAGGGGACCGACGCTGGGCCAATCTTGAAACTCGCGAAGCAAGTGGGGCTCGTCATCACGAAAATCATCCCCGTCTAGCAACCGGGAGGACCACCTTGGGACCGTTCGCATTGCGATTCAGCCCGTTGACGCATCTGCTGCCGCAAGCTTTCGAGGATCTCGAACCGCCGTTCCGAGCGGCCGGAGTGGGCTTCGTCGGGAGTCTCTATGGGATGCATCGAGTGAACGGGCACTTTGAACTGACCTCGTACCATCGCGGTCAGCCGAATGTTTTCCCGGAGGGAGTCGATGTTCAATCGTTCGACGCGATCACGGTTACGGCCGCGATCGGTCCCGCCGATCTGCTCGTCGGGTTGACCAAACTCGATCGAGGAACCGCGTTGGCAATCCAGTTTGAATCGGATCTTTACAAAGACAACAGTCCCCCGGGGTGGCTCGTGCACCTCACAGGGCTGTTACTCGAGACGTTCGACTTTGAGATCGGTGTGTTCGACCTCGCCGACTCTTCAGCACCTCTCACTGTGGCCGCCGCGGAGATCCTCTATCGAATCGAAGGCAGCGACTATCTCCTCGAAAAACGTCCCCTCTTCGCGATGACTCGAACAGCACCGCAACAACTCGTTCCGCCTCCGGCAGGATCATTTCGGGGTCGAACAACGACAGGGTTCTTCGTGTTCTCGTGGCTTTGATCCTTCAACCCACTGGCGAGACGATGGAACCGGTCGCATCCGTTCTGACCCAGCATGCCGAGGAAGCCGCATTCCTCTGGCTCCTTCGCGACCAGGCCGTGGAACGGCCGCAGTACAACCTTCGCACACTCACCGAACTCGATGAACGCGTCGAGGCTCACCTCGATGGACTGCGTGTCGCCGGCGAACACGGCTGGCAGGCGGCGTGGGCCCAGTTCGAGGCACACCCGGAGCCCGGCGAAGCATTCGCCGTCGCGGCCCTCGCGTTCCAGGCCGCGGACCCGGGCCGCACCCAGCAGGTGCTCGAACGCGCCTTCGCCAGTCCGGCTTTAGTGCGAGCAGCGGTTTCGGCTCACGGCTGGCTTTCGGGCGACGATGCCTTGATCCAGTCATCGATCACGGGCAGCAGTTTGGAGCCGAGTTCACGACTGATGACGGTCGCCGGGTCCGCCATCCAGCGATTCCATCCGGGTCCGATCCTTGCCAAGTCGCTTCGCTCAGAGGATCCTCAACTTCGAGCCAGGGCGATGAAAGCCGCAGGTGAACTGGGCGATACCACGGTGCTGCCCTTGGTGCGAGCGGGGCTCACTGCGAAGGAACTGGATGTCCGTTTCGCAGCCGCTTGGACGATCGCCCGTCTCACCGGCGATCCCTCGGCGGCGGCCGAGCTTCAGACGATCGCGGTGACCGAATCCCGTTTCCTCCGACGAGCCGCGGAAATGGCCGTCCGCATCCTCAGCCCCTCGGCTGCCCGGAGCTGGATTGGAATGCTGGACACCTTATCCGGCTGTGAGCGACTCGCGATCCACACGATGAGCGCCTTCGGCGACCCGGTGGCGATCCCGCAACTCATTGAACGCATGAAGACACCCGCCCTGGCCCGGGCCGCCGGAGAGGCGTTCAGTTTCATCACGGGGATTCACCTCACCAACGCGAAGTTGGAGGGAGCAGAGCCGGAAGGATTTGAGGCCGGCCCGACCGAAGATCCGGAAGACGACCGGGTCGCGATTGATCCAGACGACGGCCTGGCGTGGCCTGATGCGGCGCTGGCGAAAAAATGGTGGGACGCGAATCGCAAACAGTTCCCTCCCGGAGTACGACACCTGAGTGGGCGACCGATCAACTCGGAGCATCTCAAGGCGATATTGAAGAGCGGCTATCAACGGCAACGGGCTGCCGCCGCGATCGAGCTCGCCATCCGCAACTCGCGACAGCCGCTCTTTGAGGTCCGTGCCCCTGGCTGGCGGCAGGCCTCGGAATGCTAGCCTACATTTCTCACCACCTTGGGGTCAAGTTATCAACAACTGTCTGAGAAATGATCGAGCCGACTCGTCGCACGCCGGTTGATTCCAGCGGCAGCCCTCCCACCCTTCGGTGGAATCATGTCGAACGCTGGAATCACTTCCTCAGGCGGTAAGCAGGAAGAGATTTACCACAGAGTCACAGAGATCGGAGGGGAGAAGACAA